>Ga0208299_1000414_pt1 | contig 39739 bp, 41 predicted proteins | sample 15_taG_FD_184089 | JGI IMG/M metagenome (GOLD analysis project Ga0208299, IMG submission 184089) | Marine viral communities from the Subarctic Pacific Ocean - 15_ETSP_OMZ_AT15312 metaG (SPAdes) (version 2) | ecosystem: Environmental > Aquatic > Marine > Oceanic | place: Pacific Ocean | collected... | reverse complement strand
AAGTTCTCATAGGTTTAAGAATGAGTTAAGAATTACTACTGGTAGGAAATTTGATAAGATAATACACGGCTCATCAGTTTGGGGTTTTGTTGCTAAAAAAGCTGGTGTACATAAAGGAATACCTTATAATGTAGGTGATGTTTTTAAAGCAGCATCATGGAGAGCTCCTGCTAAATGGGCTAGAGGTTCTATCTTTGATGAAAATCAAAATTGGTTTCGTTGGACTGGTCCTGATTATCTAATTTGATCAATGGTGGTTTTGTCTTTTCTTCCTTAATTTGAAAAGATGGTGGGTTTGGGAGTGACTACCTATTTGGAACTCCCATAATTTTACGAAAAAAAATAATTATGAATATAGGAATAATACCAGCAAGATTAAATTCTACTCGATTTCCAAATAAGATATTAGAGAATATTGATGGACTACCAATGGTAGTACGAGTAGGAAAACAAGTTCAACAATCTAATTTAGATAAGGTTATAATTGCAGTTGATGATTCGGAAGTATATGATATTGTACAGCGACATAATATAGAGGTACAAATGACATCAATCAAACATCAATCAGGTACAGATAGAGTTGCAGAGGTTGCTAAACAATTTGATAATGAAGATGTGATTATTAATATTCAAGGGGATGAACCTTTAATCGAACCAGCATTAATAGATAAGTTTGTTGAGTTAGTTGATGATATGGCAACAATAGGTAGTACACATTTAAGTATGAATGATTTATCGGATAGAAATGTGGTAAAGTTGTGTGTGGATGAAGATATGTATGCAACTGATTTTACTCGTGAGTTATTTAATGGAAATACTATTGATAAACTTGGTGGTCTTTATAAACATGTTGGAGTATATGGATTTAGACAAAAAATATTAATGAAATATACTTCATTAGAACCGACAAAAAGAGAACAATTAAATAAGTTAGAACAGATAAGAGCATTAGATAATAATATAAAAATTAAAGTATTAATAACTGATTATAATAGTATATCAGTAGATATACCAAGTGATTTATTTAGAAACCAGTTAAAACAATCTTCTTCGGTAAGTGTGAAGTAAAACGGACTTATCAGTTTAACCATTCTGCGTAAAATGGATATGGTGGGTTTGGGAGTGACTACCTATTTGGAACTCCTGTTTATTTTATGGAAAAGGAAATACTATTAAAAAAATTAGATATGTTACGAACTCGTATCGAAGACTATTGTAATAAATGGGGATACGATAAGATGCAAAATGCTAAAGAAACTTGGGGTAAAAAGGGAACTAAGAACGAAGGTATACTACTCTGGAAACAAACAGATTGGGAATGTGTAGATAGCATGTATAATAATCTATATAATGGAGAACAATATTTTAGTGCTACTATCTTTAAAGAATTAAATAAAATATGGAGACGATATAAACCACTATCTGAAGAATGGGAAGACGAGCCAACATTAAAATCAGAATTTGAGTTTGACGATTCGTTATGGGATAATGTAATAATAATAAAACCTCCAGAAAGTGCTTGACTTATATAGGTTTTATGTATTATATTTAGGTGTTAAGAAAAGGAAAAAAACAATGAACTTGGAAACTTATTTAGAAACAAACAACAGAACGACAGCTGATTTAGTCAATCTTTTTAGTGTCGGTGCTGTCTTGGATACGGTTAGTGGGGATACATTCCCTATGTTGGCTGGTGGAACAATTGATTTTGATGAAACAATGAATCTTATGGATATGGATATATCCGATGATTCGTTTGATTGGTATGATTCACTTGCTTGGGGTGATAAAGAAATCGTTGATGAAGTTATGGATGATTTATCGTATGATAAGTATTGTGAGAACAATCCTGCTTTTAATGCCGCAATGAACGGCCATCCGGAGTATATCTAATGAACAAACATATTGAATGGCCATCAAATTTGAACGAAACATTGTATGGTAATAGTTATCTACTTGGAAGAGATGTTTACATTGATGGTAAACATAGGATTGAAAATATTGCCTTTGACAAGTATTTAAAAGAGTTAAATTTTATAACTCATTCAGGTGATGTTCATAACCTTGCCGTTGTGTGGTATTATGGTAATGATTCTCAACATGAAGAAATATTCATCACTCAAATCTATGACCACGATACAGGTGAAATCTATTGGGAAACACCAACTAACGATGAGTGGTCAGATAATGATGATGAAATTACAAATGCTTTACTTATGTGGGGTAATTTAGAACAAACTATTGATGCTAGTACTATTTATTAATATATATAAACTTGAAAAAAATATAGAAAAATTTCTCAAAGTTCTCTCATATGGAAAATAAATTATTATATCAAACGACCATAAAAACATTTAATAAATATGGATATCAAAAAGCGGTTGACGAAGTAAATGAATTATACAGTAAAGATGAAATTACATTAATACAAAAAAGTGAATTAGTATCAAATTTGTCTTCTTTTCAAATGTTGACAAAAAAACAACGAAAGTTTTTAGAAAAAGATCAAGAAAGTGCTTGACTTGTATCATTTTATTTGTTATATTAAGGTACATGATTTGGGTTGATTAGGATACGAGATATCACTGTTTGTCACCACACGATACCCGACTCTGTGGTTATAAGACATCTGGCATCAACCCAAAGTTTATTGAAAATATGTAGGTTACAAATCAGAAATCTCAAGAGCGTTCTGAACCCGTTAAGTCGTTAAAAAAGTAGGCTAGTTGACTAAGGGCCAAGGGAAGATGTAAGGAAAAAGAATAGTGACTAACCGTCTTGTTCTTTGGTAACTTCCATTCCGACTAAGAGAAATACCACACACTGGTCGTTGAATTGAGAGATAATCTGTGGGAATTAGGATGTACATCGTAGCTCGGTCACTACTCCTTTTTCCCCCTACACTTATTAAGAATTAAGATTTTTTGACAATTTGAAATTTTGAAAGTACAGGGAGTAATTAACTCTGTATGGGATTGACCGAACAATGGGTACGCTTCAGAAGCCCATAAGGTAATCCAAGATGAGACCGTGGTGGTCTTAGAAGTGGTGAAATTCTACTTCTACATTGAGACATCAATCATCTAATGTACTTCAAGAAAAACTAAAGACACGATTCTTTAGACCTTGTTATGGGTAAGGGTAATACCGAAATCCCATCTTGTGGCTGAATCAATCTAAACTCAGAGAGATAAAGCAATAGCACAGAGGTTGTACTCACTCTAATGAGATTAACCATCTTGAGGAGAATCATCGTAACTGATGGGTGTTAGGTACAAGGGTAAAAAAATCTGAGCTTGAAGTTGTAGGTAATCGTTAATCCTACATCCCCAAATTTCAATAATTTAAATAGTGGCTTGACTTCTTAGTCCTCACAGATCAACGACTTAAAGATGACGAGTCACTATTTATTAATAACATTAACAAACGAAAGGGAATTCATATGTTAACCGATAATCGATTACATTTCTTACTGGGTGTATTATTAACTTCTTTATCAGTAGTATTATTTAAAGAATTAACATATACACCACCTACAATTCAAACCAAAACAGAAACCATTGTTCGTATGGTAAATGCTCCTTTAATTAGAGGCGACTTTGAATTGGAAGCTAATGAAATTAATTCAACTTTGAATAAATCTAAACTTAAACACTTATTAATTTATACTAATGCATTATGTGATGAATATGGTGTAGATTATGATATGGTTAAAGCCGTAATACAAACCGAATCAAGTTGGGATCATAAAGCAATATCAACAAGTGGTGCTATTGGATTAATGCAAATATTACCCGAAACTGCTATGTCTGAATTCAAAACACCCAAAAATGATTTGTTTGATCCTTATGTTAATATAACGGTTGGTATTAAATACTTATCTCATTTAAATAATCACTTTGATGATATGAGTAGTACATTAACAGCATATAGTCATGGTCCTACTATTACTAAAAAATATAGTGCTAATTATATTAATAATAACTTTTATGTAAAAAGGGTAAATAGTAATATTGACTAATAAAGATAAACCAGACATTTGTACTGAGTGTGGTTATTGTTGTGATGGTACTATGTTTTCACAGGTAAAGTTAACAAACGATGTGGAAAATGGATTAGATACAGATGGAAATACTGTTTATAATGAAAGCTTAAAGGATTATATTCATACTTCTTTTGATAAAAAACAGAAAAAATCATGTCTTGTTTTTAAACAACCATGTCCTATGTTAAAAGATAAAAAATGTACTATTTACACAGATAGACCATTTACTTGTCAACAATTTAAATGTAAATTATTGAAAAACTATAATGATGGTAATAAGACTTATGATGAAGCTATGGAAATTATTAAAAAACCAAAAGCACGAGAATTTCTAAATTTAGAAGAATATAAAAGATATGTTAAAAATGGTAGGTTATTTTTTAAAAAAATAAAAAATAATGTTCAGTAGTTTTTCTAAAAATTATCAAAAACGAGTTGATGATGGAGAATCAGCAGCCGTAGTTATAGCAGATGAATATGACAAAGGTATAAAAGCTGGAGCTAGTCCCTTGGGTGGTAAATTTCTTCTTGGTAAAAAACCATTACTTGAAAAGGCTTTAGCTAAGAGTTTTGATTCTATGGGAGCTATACCATTACCAGCTGCTTTAGCACAAGGTATAATAGCATACTGGACAGGTGGTATGTATACCAATGGGGCAATAGTTAGTGTACCTGGAGTACCACCACCATTAGTTATGCCAATACCAAGTCCAATTGATGGATTATTACCTGTATTCACAGGTCATTTATCTACTATTGTAGCAGCTATTCCAGGTGCACCACCTATACCAGATATTGGTTATATTGCAGGATAATGAAAATAATGCTTGACTTATGTTATATTTTTTCGTATATTATCATGGATACTCAAATAGGTTATCGTTCTCAAAGACTTGAATCTCATTTTAAGAGGTTCTTAAGGGGCATAGTTCTTTCTTCCTTTCTTCTATGCCCCTAAAACTTAAATAATAATAAATAATAACGAGGTATTAAACTATGAAAAAGAAAATAAAAAAGAAAATTGAAATAGACTTATCACAATTTGAATTAACGGCTGATGATAAAAAACAACTTAAATCACTTGATAAAATATCTACAATAAGTCCTAACTATTATGATAATAAAAGAGTTAATCTCGATTACTACAATGAAGATGAATTAGATGATGTTGCTGTAGATGATTACTCAGAGTGTGATGGTAGGGAAAAAATAGAAACACTCGGTGATATTGGGATGGGCATTTTCTAATTAAAAAATAAAATATTAACTTTAACGATTTGTGTAGAACTATTTATGAGTATATGGAAACAACTGAAAAACAAATCACTTCGGAAAATAAAATTATAAAAGTATTATCTTTTATAATGAAAAAACTGGATATACTAGAGATTGAACAAGAAAGACATAAAGAAATGTTTTTTAAGGTTCGTAAAAATTTAGTCGATGCTAATGATTTAATAAATCAAATACTTGATGTATTGGAAATGGAAAATCCTGAGTTATATACTATGGCAATAGAAAAAGTTGGACATGTAAATGAAATGGTTTCTATCATAGATGACTATTTATCTGTAGCAGATGATTTTAATCATGAACAATTAGTTGAATTGATGCATCAAATACCTGGGGACGCTTAGTGGACATTGAACATTTCCTTCTTTTTTTAGAAGATTTAAAAAATTTATTATATGATACTGAACAAAATGAAATAATAACGGAAGTACTGGATTTAATAGATAATAAAATACTTGAATTAGAGTCTTAATTGTTACATTACATAATAACCTTTTTACTTGGAATTATTACAGCCTTCATGTGTGTAATAACTTTCTACGCATTACGCCGTATCACTTCATATGAAAACATAATACTAAACATAAGCAATACTATAGAAAATATAAAACTTCAACTTAAAATCATAGATGATAAAGGTACATTCGAATCCGATGATGAAGTAGGTTTTTTCTTTGACGAGATAAAACAACTTGGGAACGAATTAAATAATTTATTTGAAACTGAAACTGAGGTTGAAGAAGATGGCAATAAAGAAGAAGCGCAAAAAGAAGAGTAAAATCTATTTTGGCACGCCAGTCCATGATGCGATTGTAAGATATAACCAGTCTGAAGATATACCACTCAGACATAAAATATACACCGAAGAAATTCATGCTGCTTTCTTAAAGTTAGCAGAAAACATAATTAATACTTATAAGTTTACTTATTTTAGTTATGGATTTAGAGACTTACAAGAAGAAGTAGTTTCTAATTTGGTTATCAACATGCACAAGTTTGATCATACTAGAGGTAGTAAAGCTTTTAGTTATTTTTCAGTTATAGCAAAGAATTATCTTATTTTAAATAATAATGCTAATTATAAAAAATTAAAAATACATGATAATATAGATGTTCTTTATGATGTAGGTACGGATGATGATACGATTAAAGGAAATGTAGCTATAGATCTTTTCATGAAAACTATAGATTATTTTGAAGAAAATTTAGAACATTACTTCCCAAAAGAACAAGATAAGCATATTGCAGAATCAATATTATATTTATGTAAAAATAAAGATAATATTGATAACTTTAATAAAAAGGCAATATACATAATGATTAGAGAAATGACGGATGTAAAGACATCTAAAATAACACAAATCACCAATACCTTCCGTAAAATATACCCTAAAATCCAAGAAGAAATCTTAACAAAAGGTGATCTCACCAATTTAATATATACAGGTTCTTTAGTATAATAATATTGCCATACTATATTTATTAATAGAATGGTATGGAAAAAGACTTTAACATATTCGGCGATAAGAACTTTTCTGATTTATCTCAAGAGATATACGAGAATTCTAAATTAAAAAAGACTCAGATTGATCTTTTAATCCAAGAAGTACATGGTTACATTCAGGGAATAGAAGATATAGCAATCGTTGGTCCTGTTTTAAAAGAATTATTCGATGTAGCTGTCAAGAACGATGATAATCTGTTAAAGTTAGCAACTGTTATTCAACGAATAATGTCCAAACATCAATTTGATGATAGCGATGTTGGTTTATTAAGTGATACAGAAAAAGAAGAACTGATGAATTCACTTGAAGATGCTGCTACGGAATTACAAAAAAAATCCGATGACATAGATATAGATAAAATAAGAAAAAGGATTGACACTAATGCCTAATAGATTTTTTGATGAAGTAGTAACAAAAGATATTCGTTTTAACTTAGCATCAGTAGAAAGAGTTAATTTAAATAAAAACGATGAACAAAGTATTGAAAGCGATACATCGCAGACGCTGGTTATAAAACCTATGAATACAGTTTTACCCACCATAAGAAAAGAATTATATGCAAGGCCTTTGTTAAGAGGCTTAAGTGATTCTATAACAAGGGGTGATTTAGTTTTGTATACTATGTTAAAAGATAAAACATTTTATTTTGGTCCGTTAAATACAAAAAACAATCCCAATTTTTCACCAAATCACTATCATCATAAAGAATTGGATAGTAGAGGTAAAGGTAGTTCAAGAACTAAAAATAGTATGGGGTATGGTAAAAATTATCCAGCCATAGCTATTTCAAAAATTGAAAAACAAAGAAATAATATTTTAGATGATTTAGGTCCTGAGTATGAGACATCGAAACATTCAGATATGCTTCTTGAAGGTAGACATGGGAATGCTATTAGAATAGGATCTAGAAGTATTTCTCCTGTATTAAATATAAGCAACAATAATATATCTTCTACTGAAAGTTTGATACAAGGTTCACTTATTTCTATGATGTCCGTGGGTAGTATACTTCAACATTTTGGTACACCAAATAGTTCTGTTCCATTTTTATTATCTACTGATAACAATATTGAAGGTAGAGAAAACTATAAATTAAATTTAGGTAATGTTGGACTTGAAAATACATTTGATTATAATTACGGTGAAATAATTGATAATGATGAAGACCAAATAGAATTTGATCAAATATTAATATGTTCTGATAGAATCACATTTGATGCTCGAGCTGAAAATAAAGGTGATTTTACAATATCTGCAAATAGTAATATAAATTTTGGAGCAAGAAAAAACTTTACTTTAAACAACGCTGGTTATTCAGTAATTAATTCTCATAATATTTATTTAGGACTAGAAGCACAAAATAAGACTGAACCGCTTGTTATGGGTGATGAATTAAGAAAATTTTTATTAGAAATGATGACAATAATATTAGATTCTCGGGCATTGGTACATGGTGTTAAAATACCATTGGTAGATAAAGATACAACAACTCCAATCATTAACAGAGTACAACGAATGATTGATGAATTGCAACCCAGAACATATGAAGTAGATGAAGAAGGCGTTGAAGATTTAACAAAGCCATTAATTACTAATACTAGAAATGATATAACAAGATTTTTCAGTCAACATCATTATACTGAAAAGAATAGACAAACAGTAACAACTTAGGAGTTAAAATGAAGGTTAATATATTTAAGAAGTTAATAAGAGATATTATAAGAGAAGAGTTAGAATATAAATTTTCTGCACTTGAAAAAAAGATAAATGAAGTGTTAGTTAAAGCTAATAGTTATGATCTAAATGAAGTTAAGCCGGTAAAACCTACCGCATCGACTACAAAAAATTCGATTGGATCTGCACCTAAAACTAATAATAAAGTTTTGAATTCATTACTTGAAGAAACAGCAAATTCTGGAGATTGGAAATCTATTGATTCTGAACCAGAAGTTAAATCAGTACAAGATAATACAAGTCAATTACCAGACCATTTAGCAAAAGCACTTACTAAAGATTATTCTGATGTAATGGAAAAGGTAGAAGAAAAGGTAAAGTTTAGAAGTGGTGTATAATGGCTGAACCTACATTTAAATTAAAACAAGGTATATATGAAGCTTTTTTAAAAAGCATGACATATATGCCAAGTATTGATGTTATCGATGATGAAGGTAAAATGATTGGTAACGAACATGGTGATCCAATTGAACCATCTGTGGACCAAAGTGTGAAGGATTTATCTAATATGTTAGGTGATTCGATTGTAAAGTGGGTTCATTCTCAACAATTTACAGTGGTTGATTTGGAGATGTCACAATTGACTAAACCATTAACAGTTGTAACACCAACTGGTCCTGGTATATTACCACCGACATTATTGACTACATCTGTAAAGGATACAACTCAAGTATCACCGAGTTTTGATAATCCGAAAGCTAGTGTTGAATCTATGAATAGTATCGTAGAACTTAAACCAGATAATACAACTGGAATAGAGGATGTATAATAATGGCTTTAGCTGATAGAAGAACGAATCAATTTATTGAAGATACAGATTCACGAGTAAGTGTTGGTATCCAATTTCCAATTGGCCGTACACCAAATAGTGTTGATGGGTATTTTAATACGACAAAAACTACTATAGATAGTATAAAAAATAATATTAATTTACTTCTACAAACTAATATAGGTGAAAGAGTTTTTCAACCAACGATGGGGATGTCTTTAAGGCAATATTTATTTGAACCTCTTACTGATGATATAACTGCTCAAATAGAAAACAACATCGTTGATATGTTTGAAAAATGGATGCCTTTTCTTGAAATACAAGAAATTACATTAACAAAATTAGATGATTTAAATCGAATTAATATAAAATTGATATTTAATATTAAGAGAACGCCTGATACTTTGAATACTGTTCAATTAACATTGAGTACTAATGATACGGCTGCTGGGCAAATTGTAGGTGGCACTGGGGATGGCGTACCGTTTGGTGAAACTGTAGATGATACCCCGCTTTAGGTGATATAGAGGAAATATAAAACATGGCATATATTAATAAACAAAAAGTAATACCAACGAACATAAATTATGTTAATAAAGATTTCAGTACAATTAAAGCTGACTTGATTGAGTATACCAAGTCTTATTTTCCTGATACATACAAAGATTTTAACGAAACATCACCTGGCATGATGTTAATAGAATTATCAAGTTATGTCGGCGATGTTCTTTCTTATTATATTGATTATAATTACAAAGAAAATATGTTAGCAACTGCTACCGAAAAAAGAAATGTTAGAAGGTTGGCGGAATTTATAGGATATAAAGCAGATAACAAAACTCCGTCGGTAGTTAATTTAAAGACAACAATTAATATAACTGCTAATGCCGATGGGGATCCTGATTATAGTGTTATTGGAGATCCAATTGATAGTGGTTTGCAAGTTGCTTCAAACATTGATGCAGAAACAATATTTGAAACCACAGAAATTATAGATTTTAGTATCAGCGGATCCGCTGATCCAGTTATTAGTGCTCCTATATTAGATGATAATGGAGAGGCAACGGGATATACCTTAACGAGAAATGTTAGGGCTGTATCTGGTAAAACTCAAACTAAATCATTTACTGTAGGATCTCCAACTAAATTTTTAGAATTGGATTTGGGTGTTGATAATGTCATAGAAGTTTTAGATTGTAAAGATGCATCTGGACAAACATGGCATCAAGTTGAGTATTTAGCACAACAGAGGATATTAAAAGGTAAACATTATAAAGATGGTGATTCTAACAGAACAAGTGCTTATGACCAAGGTAGTGGTTCATTGGACGCATCTCCAATACCTATACCATATGTAGCACAATATATTAGAACTAATAAAAAATTTATGGTTAGTTATGATATTGATAGTAATTCATATAAAATACAATTTGGAAATGGTTTATTTAGACATTCAAGTAGTGGTTCATTGGACGCTGAAGGTATCGTTGAACAACAAGGTATAACTATAAATGGTAGTGATTTTTCAACATCTTCACCTGTTGGGTCTTTATTGGGTAATTCGAATAATTTAAACCTTGGAGAGATTCCAACTAATACAGTTATGACTCTTAAATATAGAGTGGGTGGCGGCCAAAGTTCAAATATCCAAATTAATGAATTAACTGATGTTGTAACTGCACCGGATATAGGTACTGCTACTAATTTTATAGTTACTAATGACTATCCGGGAGTAGGTGGTACTGATGGTCAAACTGTTAATGAAATTCGTAACAATGCTAGTGCATTTTTTAGTACTCAATTGAGATGTGTTACAAAGGAAGATTATCAAGCTAGAATATTAAATTTACCAGCAAGATATGGCAATATTGCTAAATGTTATGTGGAGAGATTAGATTCAATAGGTACAAGTGCACCCACATTATTTATATCATTATTATCTTATAATCGAAATAAGAATTTAGTACAAACACCACAATTAGTTTGTCAAAATGTAGCTTTGTATTTAAATCAATATAGAATGATAAATGATATGATAGATATAGGATTTAAATTACCAGATCAAGATGGTTCATTTTTTTCTAGCTACATAATTAATTTTGCTGTGAATTTTGAAGTGAATTATGATAGAAGATTTAATCCAGTTGATGTGAAAGTACAAGTTATCAATACTATAAAAGATTTTTTCAAAGTAGATAAAGTGCAATATAGACAATCAATTAATAAAAATGATTTAGAATATGCGATATTAGGTCTTGAGGGGGTGATTGGAATTCAAAAATTAGAATTAGTGCAAGATATTAAAAATAGAGCACTTTATTATTATAGGGGTAATGGTGAGATATATAGTGATAATGATTCAACTTATGGATTTCAATATAATTTTGAAGACGCTTTAACTGAAGATGGGATATATAGACCATCGGTAACGCCATCGGTATTTGAATTGAAAGATCCAAGCCGAGACATTTATGGGAAATTAGTATAATGCATAGATATTTTTTTGCTACCAAAGACGCTTTTATTAGTAGTGGTTCAAACCAAATCACTGGTGAAGATTGGACAAATAAAAATACAGGTCAAGATGAAATTCTTGAGTTAAAGAAAGTATTTTGGAATAGGGATTTCCATTATCCAACAAGAGTATTACTTCAATTTGATGCTGATGAGATAGAGTCATATATTAGTTCATCTGTTTTACCAAGTACTTATAAATTAAATTTAAGACTTTATGAAACGGAAGGAACAAGTGGATTAAGTGAAGAATACAAAATTGCTGCTTATCCTTTAAGAGATTCATGGGATGAGGGTGTTGGTAAAGAAGGCGATACGCCTAAAACAACCGATGGAGTTAGTTGGAAAAATAGACAATATCCAGCAGGTGGTGCCGAAGTAGCGTGGTCAGTTGGTGGTGGAAATTATGTAGTAGGAGATGAAGTAACACAATCTTTTTCATCTGAATCTCCCGATTTAAATATGGATATAACTTCTTTGGCTGATAAATGGTTTGGTGGTGTGAATTCTAATTATGGAATGTTATTAAGATTTTCGGGGAGTAGAGAAACATCAACTGGTAGTTTCGAAGATTTAAAATTCTTCTCAAGACAAACCAATACAATATATGCACCTAAACTTGAACTTAAATGGGATGACCATTTACCAGCTACTGGTTCTAATACTGGTAGTTTAACTTCTTTAGATGTTAGTGGTACTGCTGAAAATTATTTATATCCAATACACTTTAGAGAAGCATATAAAGAAAATGAAACTGTTAAGTTTAGATTTGGTGCTAGAAAAAGATACATACAAAAAAGTTTCACGACATCAGTTCAATCTGTTAGTGGTAGTTTTATACCACACGGCTCAGGTTCTTATTCTATAATCGATATGGCAACAAATGAAGATGTTGTACCATTTAGTGCGTATACAACAATGAGTTGTGATACAACTTCTAATTATTTCAAACAAGACCTAAATGCTTTTGAACCAAATCGTGCTTATAAGATTCTGATAAAGGTAAATCATAATGATGGTCAGGAGATAATTTACGATAATGATTTTGAATTTATATTAAGGGTATAATCATGGGTTACGGTGATACAGAAAAAAGTAACGATAATGAATATAGCAGTACTTCGGGTAATGCTTCTGGACTACAGAGTGGACAAGGTGGTAATTCCGGACAACAAAATAATCAACCACCAGTCAATGATGGGTTACCACCCGCATATACTCCACCCGCATATACACCACCGGTAGATAATACACCACCGGGAGATAATACACCACCGGGAGATAATACACCACCGGGACCACCGGGAGGTGGAAAATCCACCGTTACATCGGTAGCTGCATCGGAAGATATTGAAGAGGTTATTACCCCGAATATTATTACAGATTATGATTTTCCATTTGACCCAGAACCGCCTCCTACCCCAAAACTACCAAATGAGCTGGTAGGATTTACATATGGTGTAGCAATCTATAAAGAATTTTGGGATGGATTTGTCATTTCCGTACCATCGATGACTGATATGGAAGCTTTTAATTGGGCTATATCACATGAGATACCATATCAGTATATGCCTATAACATTAACAGCATTAGAACCATCTATTTCGGGTGTTGAATTAGAACCTATAACATTGTTTATACAATTTTATCAAACACAGTTATTTGATGATGAAACTCTTCGTATGTTTAAATTTGTAGATATTAATGGAGAAAATTTTATCAGTACCGATATGGCTGGTGCTGATGAAGATTGGGTTAATATACATTTTGGTTTTGAACTCCCAATATATAATTGGATGGCAAATCCTGTTACCGAGATTGGGTTAAACGCGTTGGCAACGGATCAGTATGTATATCAATATGAAACTGAGCCTGAAACTAATAATATGATTCAATATGTAGGCGAATATCATAAACATAGTGATAATACACTTGTAATTGACATGCCTTCAGATCCTATGGAGATAGGTCATCGTCATGAATTTAATCAAAATTCCATAATAATGTGGAGTGAAGTATTTGTACCTGAGTTACCACCAGTACCATTTGAAAAAATTCAAGATGTGAAAGAAGCTGTTAGTGATGTTTTTTATAAATTATTTTTTGATAATGAGAATATATCGATAACTGATGAAGATATTAGAAAATCACAAACTACTATACGGGATGGTAAACAACAAACAGGAAGACAAGAAGACGAACAATTAGTATTTTATAAAAAAGATAGAAATACATTAGAAAATAGAAAAGCTTTACATGGTTATCATTTTGATGCTATATGTGAATATCTTCATTATAATTATCCTGAGTTGTCATATAATGATTTACTTAACAATTATCATGAATATTTTGAATTAATAATAGAAGAAGAGCTGAATATCGAACCGAATTATGGAGATGAACAGCAGGGTCAAATGTAATGGCAGGCACTCCAACAAACACAATCACTTATAAGATAAGATTTAAATTAAATCCTGAACATGAAATTATTATTGGGCGGTGGGAGGAATATGAACCACCTACACCATCACGCTGGACCGATCTTTTAAATATAAGTCAATTGACTGCAATTACTTCGGGACAGAAATTAATGCCAGAAAAAGCTCGTGATGTATTAGACACGACTATATCTGAATTACTTCCACACCAAACAACTCGTCAGGATCAAGTCAATACATTTTTTCAAGATTTTAACGAATTAATTGGAGATACTCCACCATTCTCAGATATTGATTATGATGGTGTAAATGAGTATTTAACGGATACCCAATATGCTGTAGAGTCCGGAAGTAGAATCAGTCATGAAAATAAACCTGATGCTTATATAACAAGGTTAGATGATACTGCAAATGCTATAAATGTTGGTCAAACTTTACAATCAATGAGAAATAAATTAAATACTTATTTAACTGATGTTGATAACATAGTGCAGGAGATTCCAGATCAACGACCAACTTATGTTAATAAACTTAGGGGTTATTTAAAAATTAGAAAACCAAATCAAGCTATCATTTTGAGGCCAGCTGATGGTGGTGAGATGGAGTTCCAACGAGAGATTACAGGTACTGATGCTGAAAATAAAGTAATGAAAAGTGACGGTGAGTGGTTAGATAATGCATCTGGTCCTTCTTATCTCGTAAATGGTTTTACTATAACAATGTGGGTAAGATTTATTGGTAAAACAAGTGAAGGTACATTATTTAATTTTGGAAATCCATTGGAAAGTGGTGGATATGGTTTTAGGTTGGATACGAAAATAAATGAATTCCCTACAAATTCTGGAACTTATCATAGATATATAAGGTTGATTGTTAATGATACATTGGTCCCACGGGGGAATCTTACGATACGAGATAACCACACCGGTTATCCAGGTACTCCTGGTGCGTCTCTTGGAAGATTAATGCAAAGAAGTACTGTGTTAGGTCATACCGAAGGACATAATACTTTTCCAGTAATATCAACTGACGATTTAAATGAATGGTATTTTATATGTGCTACATTTGATCCAACAATTCGAGAATTGGAATATGCAACTGAGGAAAATCTACCTGAAGACGGCAGTATGTATAACGCCTCATTTGCGTCTTTTACAGATAAACATTATTGGATGAATCATAGAACTGCTCCCGAGGGGGGCGAGGGGGGCGGTCAAGGTGATTTAATATATCAATCAGGTTTAGGTGCTAAATGTAAAGTTGAAGTAATAAGCAAAAGTGATTTATTAAGAGCTAGGGGGTTTAAAGTACCTGGCGAAGATATAAGTAGTAATGTTTAAAGGTGTTTTATGAAGTATACGACGCCGGAAAATATATTTGAAACAATAAGGGATGATAGCACCGAAACTGGTTATAGACAATCATTTGTAGCTGTAACTGGATCCTCTGAAGATGCAACTATAGCAGAAGTTTTTCATCCAGAACAAGGTGCTGCTATGTCGATAACATTACCTATACCAGAAAATAATAATGTATTACAGGTTATAGAAGATTGGGATAATAGAAAATTATTAGGCACAGTTATAAGAAATGATAGATTATCATGGGGGGTTTTAAATTCAAAAAATCATTTTGGCGAACTACAACCTTCAGGATCTCTTGATATTATTGAAAGAAATACTTGGGCAGGATTTACACCACTTACATTTGATGGTGTTGAGTTTGATAGACAATCTACTATGTTACTTAATCATGATAATCAATATACTGGGGAAGTAATTGAGTGGAGTGTTGATGCTTTACCATTTGTTATTAATCCTAATAATGATGATATAGTAAGATTAGATAGATATTATGATTCTGACTCTGATGAAAACATAACAGATGGTGGCTCAGGTACAATTCCATGTGAGACTAAACAAAGTGAAGCGTATGAATATGCCACAGAAGGTTCAATAAAATTTTATATTTATCCAAGACAATCAGTAAGGGTTCCTGAAACTGATCAAGCTGATAATTTTAAAGTAAGAACAGTAAAAACATCAACATTAAATTCCCCACCATTACCTCCAGATGAAGATATAGTATCGAGAAATTGGTTTGATGATATATCACTAAGGAGTAAATACTTTTCTGAAAATTTCCAATTTGTGAGTGGGGATGTGAATGATCCTGATAATTGGGTATTTGATGACAATCCGGATAGCAACACATCCCATTTAGACTATCCAAATGCTGGTGCTTTTCTTTTTAAATTAGATTGGGGCGATGGCAGTCCATTAGAACATACTGATAAACCAATGATATTAGAAAGTAGTGTTTTATTTGAACATCATTATGAAAAACCTGGTTTTTATACTATAACTGGTGTTGTTTATAAAACTGTAACAGATGGTCCATCAGGTGGATCCGCAGCTCACAAAAAGCATAGAAGATGGGAATGGGAAAGATTCGAAACTAATATACTTCTAAATTCATCAAGGGGATATGATTTACAATTATATAATTATACTAATTTTGCTGGGGTGGGTGGTTTATCATTAAACTCAATGCTTAGTAAAAAAATATTATCATTTGTTGGTGTTTCTCCTCAAAATCCAGATTTGAATTATAAGTTTAATAATGAAACATTTAATCATTATAATTTATATGATAGGTTGCTAATATTTGATTATTTATATAAATTAAATAAAAACATAATCCCTCAGGAGATAATTGATACATATTCAAATTATTTGGTGCCTATTAGTAATGAATCTCCTCGGGTGTTTGGATGTACGGACCCAAATGCGGAAAATTATAATTCTGATGCTACTTTTGATGATGGTACATGTGATTATTTTACTGATATAAATATTAATATAGAATTTGTTAATTCAAATGGTGAGACTATATTAGTTCAAGTAGGTGATCCAGATGAAAATGCTCTCAACAATTGGGATACTATAAGTTTGCCAGACCCTAATTCGGGAATAGAAACACCTCGTCCTGTTACGCTTACATGGACTAATGGTGCGTTGGTAGTGCATAATACTCCAACTGGTGGTTCTCTATCAGACATATATCCTTCACCGCTGATAGATATGTTTTATCCAGCTGGTCTATCTGAAGATTTTGCGAGTCTCATACCGGGGGAAAATCAAACTAGTGCCCCTATTTTATCTTATAATTCTACAGTTAGATCGGATAATGATCAGATAATTACTGTAAATACAAGTGATTTACCACAAGATTGGTCTGTTATCGGATGGTATTATGATGATACTCTAATAGAAAGTACTTCAGAATTAACTTTTAAACCTATTGATTTGATAGAAGGTGGATATCAGTCTGATGAGGCATTACCAATTACACTTCAATTGACATATCAAGATGTGACACCACCAAGTAATTTTCATGCACTTAAATTTTCTAATTCACAAACTCAACATTTGTCTGATCCAGGCGAGGATATCTCAGGAATATATGATAAACTTAAACTTTGGATAACAGAAGGTAGGCCAGATTTTCCAGATCCACTGGAAAATGAAGAAATACTCACAGAAATTTTTTGGTATCCTGTTGATCCTGATGATCAAAGATTGTCTGGTTGGACTGAAGATTTAGATATTAAAATGATACATTTTGGCGGTGGTGATCAAGCTGGTGGATATAATCATAATCATATAACATTATCCGTAATATCAGAAGAGATTTATGACTATAAACATCTGGTGTTGGAAATAAATTTACAATATTTTATGAATGAAATTTATGACTTAAATCAAGACCACCAACAAGACTGGCATTATTATTTTCCATATTATACAACAACTAATGGTTTAAGATTTAAATTTTATGTTAAGTTAACTGATACTTCAGGTAATATTTCTGAGAATTATGGATTTACTGGAGGATATGGATCAGAAGGTGGAGAGTCGCTTTTGCAAATTGGATTTTACCCAGATCCACTAATGCCACCACCAGCACCAACAAATATTCAAGCATATCAAATGGATGATACGAGTCATGATTATACTTTGTGGGTTGATTTTATGCAAGCAGATTTAGAACATCCTGGTTTGAATGATGGTCTTCTCCTATATGAGATTAGTGTATGGTCGGATGTAGATCCAGAGACAGGCATCCAAGCTGTGGGTACTAGAACTTTAACAAATGTTAACGATACTGATGGGCACATGTATACGGGGGTAGCTTTTAATTGTATAACTCATTTAGGTTTCGAGGACGATGGGGTAGGAGTACCAACATCATTAGCTAATCATATATTGAATGGTGAATTAAATTATTATGTTAAAGTACGAACAAAAGATGTTTCTGGTATATCGAGTGATTGGTCACAGACAATTGAAATATTAGTAACAACATCACCAGCAAATTTACAAGGATTTGCTGAAGGAATATCTCAAGAATACCCACCAGTTGGAGATTTGGCTCAAGGTGAACCATTAGAATTTTATAAACTTTTGGGAGATCAAAATAGATACTGGGCCAACACACTAATAATAGATCCTCTATATGAGAGTGAAACTATTAACCAACCATTTTATCTGAACTGCCTGACAGATGATGGGTTCAACCAAGGTATGTGGATAGATGGATATTGGAATTGGAATATGAATTATGTCTATTTAGCAGATTATCAAGGTGGTGATGGGGAAGTTCATATGGGTACATTATTCTATCGTGAATATATTAATGGTATATATGTGGGCCAACCTGATACTCAACCAACATGGCATATAGGACAACAAGGCCAGTCTGAGAATGAAGATGATTGGTTTCCATGTAATGTAGGAATGTTTCTTGATATAATTCCTGAGTGGCTTATGCAACAAACTGATGTTTATTATTATTCTGAAATTAATTATACCTTTGGTAATAATGGTGGTAGTGGCTTTGCTAGGTCATATTTAGGTAAAATACAATTATATGAACCGACTTATGGGTGTACTGATGAGAGGGCTGTGAATTATGATTCAGCCAATGATAGTGAAGATGGTAGTTGTGGATATCAAGATAAAGGACATCTTTCAATTGGTGATAGTAGTTTTAATTATAATTATATTAATGAAGATTGGGATAACTTATCCGAAGATGATATTAGTTATCCACATCCTATAACGGTTGTTCCGCCATATGATGATAGAAATGGTCATCATCCACCAAACCTTCCTTATATGATTAGAGAGTATACTGGACCAAATCTTGAACCCTATGGGGGCATAGGTTCAAATGTATTACCATTAGTACCAATGTATAATGTAGAGTCTAATGAAAGTGGTGACTTAGCCGGGACATATAAATTATCAGATACAATATATGGACTTAATGCTTTTGTGATTAAAAATAATGGTGATCTTTTAATTTTAAAAACAATAAGAAGTGATGAAGATCATGGTCTGAATATGGCGAATGGTTCTTTCCATATTAATCATTGGGATATTTTGGACTATTTTACACTTAGTCATGGTCAGATGGTTGAACAACATGGAAATGGTAGAGATATATATCTTGGTCTTTGGGTATGGGGAGCAAATGAATATATTGATGTTGTAAAATTAGGACCAATAAATTATACGCCTTATCACGAAATAGTAACAAGATTAGTTGGTCCTCATGGTTTCTCTGAGTATAGTCATCATGAGTTTATAGAAGAAGGAAGTAACTGGAGTTATACTGCACCAAACTCGATAACTCATGATCCTGATGGCGAATCTGAAACGCAGGTATTTGTTAGTTGGTCTGGTATTACTGGAATACAAGAAAATCAATATAATATAGATGATAGAACAATAACAATACCTATTATGATAGATTCAGATAATATTGAATTTGTTGCTACATATGAAGTGGATGAGTTGGACGGAGACGATCCGGGTGGTGATGGCCCCGACTATTATGGTTGTACAGATCCTGAGGCAATCAATTGGGACCCAGATGCAACAATTGATGATGGTACATGTCAATATGAAGATGATGGTGGTTCGGTACAACACATTATAGTACTTCATAGTAGTCCAACAGGGGGTGGAACTGTAGCATCTAAGATAAGATTCCCATCATTTGCTAATAACAGTAATCAATCTTGGGATCAGTTACAGAATGGTCACCCATCCAACAATGCATGGTGGACTACACAACAAGGTCCAACTCTTACTTTACCTACGGGCACAACAGCGCCTGATAATGTATATATTTGTATAGAAGGTGAATCTCTTGGTATAATTAATGAATGGGATGGGTGGTATAGAACTGCTAATTTTGCTGCGAATTCATTAGTTACTCATGCTACGAGTTTTACATTTCAGGTAGGTCAAGGTGATTTTGAAGATGAAGTTATACATTTATATGCTAAAGTGAATACTGGAGCGTAATTATGTCTAATATGCATAGTGGATATTTAAAACAAAAAAATAAAAATACCTTTTTAAATTCGGGACTCACGGATGTTGATATTGCAACTATGAAAGTTTATAATGGAGTAAAACCAATGTGGGCTCAATTAGGATTTTTAAATAATAATAAAGATAATCCAGGTGAGGATTTTTATTGGAAAAATTATATAACAAAAAATCATAAATTTAAGTATCCATATATAGAAGGTATAATTGTTGAACCAGTTGAAAGTGGAAGTTTATTAAGTGGATCTTTTACGCCACCTGAGTCATATGAAAAAATAGTGATAAACGAAAATTCAAATCAGAATTGGATGTCGGATGCTAGTAATACTTATTATTATCCAGATTTACCTATCATAAACAAATATGGTGTTTTTACTGATACTGGTATTGGTTCAGTTTTATTTGGTAGCAAAACTACATGGGATGGGGATGATACTGAAGCACCAATTACAAATACACATGAAAGTGATATGAGTTTAGTATTGGATTTGGATTTTCAACAGAAAACTACTGATGATATAAACGATAAAACTGAATTTAATATAGTTAATTATAATAGCGATTTTAATATAGAGTTAGATGAAAATTTAAGATTGGAAAAAGTTGGAATTGATATTCCAGATGTAATAGATAAGAGCTATAAGGAACAAGCATACTAATGCCACGAAATTATAATAAAATATTAGCTAAGCCAAAATATAAATTACCTGGAATATTTCCAAGTGGTAGTATAAAAGAACTTGGGTTCGACAGAAGTGACTTGGGAAACACATCTATGGGCAGTTTTAGAATTAAAAAGACAAAAAACTGGGGTTATTATTATGGTATGGGTGATTATCATACAAGTAATGTATATTCTGCTATACAAGGGTTTCCAGTATTATTAGATGGTTTATTATTGGATTGGGGGAGAATGCCACAAAACCATACTGTAATTTCAATACCTAATTTAGCTGCAAATGCTGTGAATGGATATGGTGTTGCATCAGTTGGCGGTGGAGCAGGAATGGGATCTTTGACTGGGGTTTTAAGTGGTCTTGACGAAGCATTCTCATCAATTTTTTGTTCGCCAAAACTAGCATTTTCATATCACGAAGACCCAGATGCACATCTTGATGATTCGGCATGGAAAAGACAACGATATAATAATTTTACTGAACTATTTAATAGTGACTGGTTAGATATTAGAACTATGGTAGATGATGTTGAAGATGGTGTATACGATAGAAATACAGGTGTTCAAGAACTTGGGCCCGTAATAGAAAATGAAGATGGAGACCCAATAAAAAATATAAAGGTAGAGCTAACTGCTCTTCAACAAAGAGCTATTTGGGATTGGTTTAATAGAGCAAGGATTTGGCATTCACCAACGAATGGTGATAATGGAAGCTTTGATAGCACTCAGGTCGCTTACGATAAAGTGAAAGTCATGAAAAAAAATACAGCCGCTATTTTTGGTAAGGGGGAATGGGTATATAGTCCGAATTTAAGTAATAGTCATAACAATACGCCAAGTAATAGGTTGGGTCGCTTTATGGGTAGTTATGTAAACTCAGAAACTTTTGCGGAAGGATTCACCAGTGGTTTTGATGGGGATTATGGTCCTCTGAATTATTCCCATTATAATGATGGAACCGGTAATGGGGGTATGCTAGGAGATACGGGTTTATATGATGAAGCGGCAGGTTCCGATGTCGAGACAGGTAATCATAAGATAAGAAGATATAACAGATTTAGACATAGGGTAACTCGTGGACTTACAGATGGAACCATGGCTAGTAGTGATTGGTCTTGGTTTCCTGGATTGGAATTTGAAGTAAAATTACAAAATCCACATGATGTTATGATTACTTCAAATGTAGCTTTACCAACTAGTATGAATCGTGTATATTCAAATGCTTTAGTAGCTGAATATTTTAAACAAGCGATGGAGTTGGGTGAAGTAGATATAGATGATGTTACTGGTAAAGTGGTAGCACAAAATTTAGATTTTTGGACAACTGTTTTAGATCCAAATAATGATATGAATGTGACTCTTAGAGGCTTTTGGTACATGATATATTCAGGGTTGGGTGGTGCACAAAACATTGAGATCCTTCCCAATAGTTTAAATCAGGCACAACAAATAGAGATATGGAATCAAATCACTACAGACGATCTTACACCTGGACCTGATGGGGAATTACCATTATGGGGGATAGGGGATCATATAGGGTTTGATATGGAAGCTTATACTGCACCACAATTCCCTACAATTCATTATGACACTGGTAGTATAAAAAGGTATAGAAACACGGATGGAACTCCAACATCTGATGCACCATCTTGGTATCAAAATCATCCTTATTTTCGCGAAGAAACTCCAGTCCCCCCACCAGCCTGGCTTAATGAAGGTACAAATGAAGAAAGTAATCCAACGACATGGATAAAAGCAATTTGGTTAGCAGATGGCACACGAATAACTGCAGAAAACCATGAAGAAATATTATACGGATATCCAGGTTATTATGAGAGTGAAAATTATGCTGTTTTAACAGATTTTAATGATATATGGCATGTTTGGGATGGCTCGTCTGGGTATCCAACATCACCACCGGAAGGTTGTTCAACTCCAACTGGTCTCGGTGTAAAAATGTATTCTACATTTGAAGAAACACGGGATCAAGGTAAACAACCAGTTGCTATAGAATTAGCATATGATGATCAATATATTTTACAACAACAACTGAATGAAGTATGGGAAGGTAATCCAGAAGAAGGAATATTTGAATATAGATCAATAGAAAGTTATATTAGATATATGACAATGAGTCTCATGGAAAATATAATTTATAATCAAGATTCACATCAACTGGGAAAGACTGCGTTTATGGATAATATTGCTGTAACACTTTTTCATGAAACTGATGATATGATCCAGATTTTTGGGGCTTTAGGTATTTTACCTCCAGGTGTCATAATAGGAGATGGTGGAGAAAATAGATACTTACTACATTATTTACAATTGTTAGCAGGAATGCATATTACTAATGCATCTGGTGCATTTATAAATAAAATTTTACCAAATAACGAATCTGGACTTGCTGATTTTTTAAGTGGACTTGACAATTGGGCTTTAACAATGGTGCCTCCTTTACCAACGGGGATTACCCCTGATCCTGCTGCAGAAAATTTACCAGATGATATATTTGAGCAAGAGAGATCTACAGGTGTTCTAAAGGGAGTTACTATTGGTATGCCTTCATTTGTATTTTTTCCACAGGGGTATTATAATGAATTTTTAGGTTTTTTGGATTATACAACTTATGCGAGGGATCTCACAGCTGTAATACCACTCGCTAGTGAATATAAAGTTTTTTACAATCCATCTATGGATATGATACCATATGAAACATATGTAGAAATTAATATAATAGAGGGAGGTCATACAGCTGATGATTTAGAACCACCTTTATATTTTGTTCCAGATTTAACTGATGATAGGGCAACTGCTTATTATAAGGTATCTTCTCCACTTGAAGTGGAGTTTGCTATTAACCCGTATGAGTTTGATGCATGGTATACACCATTAGTGAAAGATTCAGCGGGTCAGATAATTGACGATCAGATATCAGCAGAGCTTACTTTATGGTTAAATCGAATAACTCAATATATTGATAATTGGGACCCTGAGAATCTCGATATACTGTCATGGTTTATAGTGCCGTCATACATGGCTTATTGGGGAGATAACATCGGAGACCATGAACGCTTAACGATAGAACCACATGAGTGTTATTATATGTATAAAATAATACAATGGGGGGATGAGAAAAATCTTTTAAGTGATGATGATATTTATAATTCAAAATATTTTGCTCCATATGTTGGTAATGAGGGTACAGATGTAGGCTCTCTCCCCCCCGATGCTGACACTCTCATGGATTTTATAGGAGAACTAACACCCCATGATGATGCTTTGTTCATGAAACATTTAATTACTGCTACTCCTATATTAAATATAGATGGAGAGGTAGTTAAAAGTAAACATGTTTATATGAGGCCAGGAGTTTATCAAATAAAAGCAGTTGTATATAGATTAACACCTGATAAGAATATACTAGTTGATACTAATTTAATTAATAAAAATATAGTGGTCATTGATGATACTACTCCAACTGAGGATTTTCAACAATTTGGTGGCACTCCCTTTGATATATTACCAATTAAAGAAAGTAACGAAGAACTTAATCAAGTGATGATAGGTGGGTTGTCAAAAGAATCAAAGTATTTTAATTCACTTTCAAAAATAAAAATAAGTGATAACTTTAAACCAGATGATTTTGACTCAGAAAGTTCAATAGATAATACTATTTCAAAAATTAATTCAGATTTATTAGGTAACCATCCAGGACAACTTGATTTATCAATAACTCGTTTTTTTGTTAATAGAACTGGACCAAAAAGTATTTATGATTTTATAACGGGTGGAACTGAAGAAGAGATAACATCTTTAATAAACAGTGGGTTTGATATAACAGATATTGGTGGTTCAATATTAGATTCAGCATTTCAGCCAGATACTTTTGCTACTCGTATATTTATAGATGATAGTGAAAATTGTGATATAGAAATAAATCCAGCTAAATCTGATTTTTTTGTCTATCATAATACAACAGGTAACAAAACTAAGGGAATGGTAATTGGTGATTATAAACTTAATCAAGATAAGGACGGCAACATAACTTCTGATCCCATGGAAACACCCTTTTTTGAAAACGATAGTGATACACAGGCATTTTAATGCAAATTATACAACCATATAACGAAAGTACTTTACAATTAATTCAGACCGGTGAAGACTATCAATTTACATCATTTGGTGAGATGTATGTAGATAGTTATTTTGATTTAATAAATACTTGGGATAATGACCTTATAAAAGTTAATGGTGTCGATGAAATAATAGATGACGGAACTGGATATCCCGTAGAGAATATACCATCCACTCCAAGACAAAGAACAAATTTGTGGGCTAGTAGAGGCGTTACAGATAAAGAATCATTCGGTAATATCTATCATGAACTATATGGTAATACTACCCGAAGAGGATATCCTTATATTAAAATATCTGTTTTTTCTGATATTAATCTTTTCCTAGCGGATGGGCTTTTACAAAAAGATTTAGATTTTTATATTTCAAATGGCCAAATATTTTTAAAACCAAATGAGTATTTAGACAGAAAAGGTTTTTCTGAAAACAATTATAATTTACAATTTGATTTCATACAACGATTTAGAGAAAACGAATTTAATTTAAACGATAGCTTTTATATTTCTGAAATATCACCAAGTAGAAAAGAAATAAGAATTGAAGTTGATGAAAATATTTATGGAGATCCCTTAGATAATAATTTACGAAATCATGTTCATTATTTTTTGAATGAAGGGGATGTGAGTGATGCGGTGGAAATATTCGATAATTTTTCAGGTTATTCAAAGATTGATTATAATTTTAATTCATTTATAGAGTTATCACAAGGCCGTTTAATTCCAATTAACGGTTATGCTTTTGATAATGTAACTAATAATAAAAGAACTTTAGTATTAAAATTAAATCAAGCACTACCATCTGGAATCTCAAATTTAACAAAAAAGTTTTTTATAACAAATAAATTTTTATCTTCACAAGTTGAAAAAATATTTTTTATAGATAGAGAAAAATCATCAGTTTCTGGTTTAGGTTTAACGATAGATGAAACTTGGGGAGAAAGTTCATCTGAAAGTAGTTTAATAGACAACCAAGAAAATTTAGGTGAAATAACACAATCTGTTGGTGAAGATACATCTAATATCATTGATAGACTTAAAAAAGATATTAATTTAAACATAGATTATAGTAATTTTTCAAATCATGTTTTCTTCGGTTCAGCAGAATCTAAATTAAAAAACTTTAAAGATAAGATGGTTAAGCTTGATGGATTATATACTCAGTTAAGTTCTTCTTTAGCATATTCAAGTAGTAATCATGTATTATCAAAGAGAAAAAATCTTTTTAATAGTATAAATAAAATAAAAGATAATTTTACTCATTATGAACAATTTGCTCATGATGATGGACAGAGTTATTCAACTGCTTCTGCTCCTGGCATTGGAGAAAATTTAGCTGGTACTAATTTTAGTAATAATGCTGGTAATGCTGAAACAGTAAATTATTCTTTTGATGGGTTTGATAAGGTTAATGTAAAAAGTGAAAATGCGGATTATTTACATTTATTTACTGATGTTTATAATGTAGAAAACCCACCTTTTTATAATACAAATGATTGGGTGTATTTATCTTTTTTATTAAGAAGTGGTGATAATAGTGATGTATTTACTTTAAATATTAGTGGTGGATTAGCAAATACTGAATATCATAGTACGGCAGCAGAAGACTCATTGGGGGATTATGTTTACTTTAAGGGGAGAAGAGTACCATATGATGCGTGGAGTGGTTCAGCTGAATTAAATTCTGAAACAACGGGTTCTCATTATCAGAGATATATTTTTAGAGCACAACAAAACTTTTTTAGACCAGCAGGAGATCTTATTACTGAAGATGGCATTGGCTTTATTGGAACTCCAGGTCAACATATTTATTTTGCAGAAGACAGTCCTTATTATGAAATATTATCAGGTTCTGATCAGATTTTATCTTCGTCACTTAGTGGTAGTAGTTATGCTTATCCTATTCTCAATGGTGATGGTCATTATGTTCCGTACTTTTTTCCAACATATCAAGTTTTAAATGAAGTTGGTACTGAGGACCAAAATCCTGTAACTGCATCACTTTTACCACAAGGAGATTTATTTCCTATATTTACACCTAAGTCTGGAGATAAAACTGCATATTTTACTGATGTGGTTGTAACTAAAAATGATCCAACCAATATACACCCGTTCTCAAAAATATATAGACCACCAAGTGGTAGTTATGCTGGTTCATCGGAGTGGAATAGTTGGTATGATGGGTTAATAATTTCTGCCTCTAATTATGATAGTGATAATATTAATTCACTTGTGAATAACTTACCAGAGGTTTTAAGAACTAGTGCCGAACACAAAACTCTTCGTGATTTTGTAAACATGTTAGGTGAACAATATGATTTGTTGAGAAATTATATTGACAATTATGAAAATTTTTATAAATTAGGATATAAGAATCCAAATTCAATACCGGATAATTTATTACCTATCTTTGGAACATCATTGGGATTTGAATTATTTAATCCATTTAGTGGAAGTTTTCAAGATTATTTAGAAGGTACTGTGGGTAATGAAATAGGATATAAAAATGTTATAAGTTCACTGTGGAAGAGTATACTAAATAATATAATTTATTTATATAAAACGAAGGGAACAAATGAAAGTTTAAATGTCATACTTAATCTATTTGGATTTGATACTACCAGTTTTAACTTAACAGAACATGGTGGTTCACTTGGAGATCATAATCCAAATTTAGTAACAAATAACATTAGCGATTTGCCATTAGCAAATGGTTTAAGAAATGTGCCAGAAGGTAATGTTTCTATTCGAGAGCGTACTGAAACTTTACCATTAATGGGTTTAAGTTCCGGTTCGAATTATTTAACATTAGATTGGTGGAGTAATGATGCGGAGCCAAATGGACTTGAATTTATTTTTAGAACAAGGCATACTAATAATACACAAACTTTAGTTAGGTCAAGTGGTTCAAATGATAATTGGGATATAAGAGTTGTTCCATCTGGTTCATCTATTAGTAAGGGAAAAATAGAATTTAGATTAAATAATACTGAAAATGCCGGTAGTGTTATAGGTAGTAATGCTATTTCTATGTCTACGGATTATATTGATAATATCAATGATTATAAATTATTTAATTTATTATTACAAAGAAATAATGTAACTGGTAGTTATTCTAATTTTACTCAATCATATCATATGTTTATAGGAAGAAAGAATGATGATAAGATAACAGATATCCAATTCATAAGTATGTCATCTGCTAATAGTTATACCAACCAAAATTATATGACTGCTTCCGGATTAACATCAGATAATTTATACTTAGGCGAGGCGATGACTGGTTCATTATCTGATATAAGAGCTTGGGATTCTTATATTAGTATGTCAAAATTTAAACAACATATTATGAATTATAATAGTACTGTCGGTGGACGAGCTTTAAGTGGGGTTGAGGATTTAGTTTGGAGATATGAATTAAAAGAAAATACTACTTCGACAGTATTTAAAGATACTTCATCACCTGCTAATGTTAAAAACTTTGATAAAACAATTGGCGATTTTGCTGTAGAGAGTGAAATAGTACGAATATCTAATTTTAATTTTCAAATAAAACAACCAGATGAGCTTAAAAGTGATAAGCAGATAAATTTAGGATCGGATTTAAAATCAATTTCACAATTGAGTGCAGACTATTCTACTTTAATTCAACCATATGATGAGACACCCAAACAAGTAGTTGAACCTGTATTATCAAAAAATTATTCTTATGTAGATAGATTAAATGATATTATAATTAATATGATGCCAGATTTTAGTCTTGATGATTATTTGGAAGATGGGGTTAACGATGGCGTATATTCGGATTTAATGGATATTCGTAAAAAATTAATAACTGAAACTAGAATTGCTGTAGATGTTCCAATTAATTTAGCTGCGGTTGAAAACGAGTTTGATAGTACTATTGTTGATTTAATTGATAAGTTAACACCAGCAAAAACAAAGGTTGAATTTGATTATAGTATTAAAAATGATTTACTTTTTAGATCAAAAATTAAAAACGCTGTGTTACAAACACAACTTAATCCAAATAAAGCAATAGGTTCTGCTAGTTTAACTGAACCTACGCTAACATCACTTCTTAATCAAAATGTTAAAAATGCAACAATTGATGTTGAGGGTGATGCGGTAACTTTTACTTCACATGTAAATAAAAATGTTAAAACAGCCGAACTTAGTGGTCATTTTCCAAGTTTTACAAATTCTAATTTAAATAGCAATTTAGCAACAGCAGTTGATATTGATTTTGTTGATTTATCTAATTCTACAAATGAGAGTGTGTATAATATGGAATTGAATGAGTTTGTAAATGTTTTGTTTGGATCTAAAAATGAATTTTATAAAAATCATGGTAAAGGCTCAAATCAGGTTCATTTTATAGGTCCTAAATTAAGCGCTAATGGGGATTATAATACATCAAAATATGAGGATAGATTTACATTTAAAACGATAGGTGATATTGAAGAGTATTTTCCAATTACTTCATCTAATGCAGTTAGAAGTGGTATGTTACCACCATTTCAACATCATGATAATTTTAGACATTTTGGAAATCGTTATTATGTAGATAGTGGAAGTGACTATACTTATACTTCTTATTTTGGTGAAAATCCAACTACTGTGGATGGGAGAATGGTTGGTAGAACTCTTTTCTTTAGTTCATCCAATGGGGAAATATATTATCCAATAAATCATTATTTTAAAACAGGAACAAGTAAGGATGTTTTATTAAATTTAATTTATAAAGGTACACAATATGATGGAAGTAATCCATCCTTTCATTTTGAAGAAGATCCAATACCATCAAGTTCTGCATATACAATTAATGTAGGTGGTTCAGATACCACTAGAAAGTTAAAAGTAATAAGGTAAAATATTTTTTGAGTATATTTATAAATAGACAACCACACACATGGAATTAATAGGGAATTAATATTATGGGAATATTAGATAATGATACAGTAATCGTTGATGCTATTTTGACTAAATTAGGTAGGCAAAAATTAGCACAAGGACAACCTTTAGGAGTTACACAATTTGCATTTGGCGACACGGGAGTAGATTATACACTTTATAATACAGACCACCCGAGTGGTTCAAGTGCTTATGGGAGTGCAATAACTAATCTACCAATGATGGAAGCAGTACCAGAAACTGATGTGTTTTTGAGATTTCCGTTATGGGGAACTGGTGAAAGAAATGTTGAATTTCTCAGAACGATTCAGGTACAGAATTCTAGTGAAACCGTAAATAAAAATAATGCTCCTAATAGTACATCAAGTGCGATTATAACAATTGAACCATATCTTGATCCAGCTGGGGCAAGTACTAATGTTAATTTCGTCTTTTTTATATCTGATTGTAGAGGAATAATATTCCCAGGTCAACCTGGTAGTTTTATTTTCGGAGAAACTGGATTTTCAAAAACATCTTTACCATCTTTTGGATATCCTAACCCTGTAAGTGTAAGGATAGAAGGTGCTCCTACTCTTAGTCTGAGTGCAGCAGCTGGTCAAATAAGTTCTGAAACTAATAGAGACATACAAATTACAAAGGATGGTGCAATACCCACAACATGTAATGTGACTCTAAGTCAAAATAACACCGCTAATGTAGCTTAATAGGTTAAGGATAAATTATGAAAAAATCATTTAATACAGCAAATGACACAATACAAACAACCATTACAACTACGAATGGATTTTTCGATGGTGGTGTGGGAATACTTGCTGGTTCAAGCCTTGCAACATCTTCATTGTCTGCTACTCAAAAATCCTATTATTATAATCTTCAATATAACTCGAAAGATCATATATCATGTACTTATGGACATATTGGTGGTAGTGGGAGTGCTGTTCAAAGCACTACTACGGAAGGAACAACTCAAGCTATTTATAAACAATTTTATAATTTAACTGAAGTTAATTCTACGAGATTACGAGATTCTGTTGGTTGGATAATAAATGATGTAACTCAATCTGATGCTTATATTGTTGTTGCTGAAAGATTACAGATGAAGGATAGACTTAATCCTGGTACTTGGACTTTTAAATTATCTGGTTCAACATCTGCTGGTGTTGGTAATACATTAGTTTTAACAGATAATAGTAAAACCACAGCTCCAACTTCAGCGCCATTTGGTGATAGATATAATATTGTTTCTGGTTCTTCTGGAAATGCGGAAGGTACTTCAACTGTTTTTGGTCATTTTTATCCTGATGCTGGATTGTTTATATTATCTGCTGCTGAGATGTCTTCGAGTTTACCTGGTACCAGTGGATATATACAAAGTGGTAGCGGAATTACTGGCGGCTCGGGATTAGCACCAGATACAAGAGTTACTGATGCTGTAGATAATGCATGGAAAATCACAAGAGCATTAGAATTAGGAGAAATAACACTTCGTTCTGAAGAAAGGCAATTTGTTTATGATTATTTTTGCCGTGCCAAAGCTAATGAATTTAATATATCTCAAAATGTTACTTATTGGAGTGGTTCACAATCAAAAATTAGACATAGTGATATGATTACAAATCCACAGACTTATATAAGTGAAGTTGGGTTATATGATGCGGGTGGTAAATTAGTAGCAGTAGGCAAATTAAGTTCGGCTCTAAATAAAAACTTTAGTTCCGAGGCAATAGTCAAGGTTCGTTTGACTTACTAATGTTATGGAATGTATAAACAATTCACACCAGAAAATAAAATTACTCGTGAGTATAAGTCACATAAATCTTTTACTCTAACTGAATCAGATTTAACTCGACACCAATTCTTATCTGCTTCATCTAATGCTATATCTAAAAGTTATTATGATTTTGCTCGTATAAATTTTTATCTTAGCGGTTCTCATATTAGTGAACCAAAATTATCAAATAGTTTAACTATAGGTAGAAATGGTAAGGGTGAACATTATTTAAATAAATTTTATTCTACAGGTTCTATTTTATTTCTTTCACAAAGTAACTTTAATGAGGGTGTTAAACGCGGCAGTTTTGTATTAACTGATAGATCGACATCAGCTACCATTAGAATAGTAGATGACAATAAAGGGAATTTATATTCTACTAATGCAACTTTTTCACAATCCGTATCCGCACTATCATCATCCACTAATTATGTTGGAAATATTTTTTATGATATCGGGGTATGTACTATTACTGAAACTGCCTCATTTGATGGTACAAATAATTATGTAGATGTTTTAAGTGATGATTATACACTCGAATATAAAGGAGTTAAAACAATTAATACTTATGAATGGGTTTGTGAAGCTTTACCTAATGAATTCAATAATAGTTCTAATTTTACTGTATTTAACTCAAATGGATCTGGTTCATTGAAAACTAATTTAACTGGAAGTAGTGCAACTGTTTATATAAGTGAAGTTGGATTATATGATGATGAAAATTATTTGGTTGGTTATGCTAGATTATCTAAACCAATTCCAAAAAGTAATAAAATTCCTATGAAGTTTTTTGTAAGAATGGATTACTGATAATATTTATAACTATAACATGATAATTATAGGGGAAGGTAAAATGTGTAAATGTAAACAATGTGATTGTGAAACATCTTGTGAATGCAAGTGTTGTGATTGCTAACTGGAGAAATAATATGAAAAATATATTAAAATTAATTCTTTCTGGTATCATATTTCTTGGAGCAGTTCCTACAGTACAAGCCAACGATAGTATGGCTAAAGCTGGAATGGAAGAAATCAAGAAGAAGAAGAAGAAGAAAGGTAAGAAAGTAAGCAAAGGTAAGAAGAAGAAAAAAGGTTTCTTCTCAAAGGTCTTTGGCAGTAAGTAATGAATAATCCGATAGCAAAGTTTTATCAATGGCAACTCTCATCAGGTGCGCTCGATGGATGGACATCGTATCATTTAGCAGCAGGTTTATTTATTGCTAAAGTGGCACAATGGCTAGGCTGTACAGATTTTTGGGCTGTGATGTGGGTTGTCATTATCGGAATTGCATGGGAAATCTTTGAAGTCTATGTAGAAGGTACTGAAGAAACTTATGGTACTAAAAAGAAATGGGCATATAATACAGGTGCTGATTTATTTGTTGAGATAGCCGCAGCATGGTGGATGGTATTGTGATTAATGTTCCAATACAACAACTGAATTCCTTTGAGATTCTTAAGCCGAATAAAATGGAAACGCGGTTAGTTAACGGCAAGAATATCATGATGACTAATAGAAAGTCAGAATCAGATGAACATGCTGTATTTTTTAATCAACCACTTAAAGGTAATGTGCTTGTAACGGGACTTGGAATTGGGTTCGTCAATGAGTACTTGATAAAAGTTCCTGAAATAGAAAAAGTTGTTATTGTTGAAAAGTATCAAGAAGTCATTGATATGGTTTGGCCTTATTGTAAAAGAGATGATAGGTTTGAAATTGTACACGCAGATGCTGACACATGGACACCAACTATGCTATTTGATTATGCATGGCTTGATCATTGGACTGACCTTCATGAAATGACACAAGAAGAGTGGTGGGTGTTTATTGAAGATAAATACTCTCAACATTCTAATTGGGTTGGGGTATGGTATAAGGACATAGGAGAAAATAAATGTTAAAGAAAATTATAGTAGGGTTGTTATTGACTTCATCATTGTTCGCAGAAACAGAACTGTGGAAATTTTTTAAATATTCAACTGCTTATGCAAGTTTTAGTTTGAATGCACCTCGACACCAAGAGGATAGATTTAGTATTGTTGATGGATTAAATACTGGTGATTTAGTAGTTGAAAGAACCGAAGGCGAGTTAAAGCCAGACTTTCAAAAATCATTTGGTATTAGAAAAATTGGTCGTTTTAATTACGAACCAAAACGAGGTGTAAAAAGTGCTGGTGTTGGTGGTACTTGGTATGATGGCTCAGAACAAAATGCAAATGAAACTGCTACATTTGGTCCCGTTAAAGGTTATGAATATTTAATCAAATGGTCTGAAGGCCGTCAATGGGGAAATGATTATTTAAACCAAGAATACTGGTTGAGATATACTGGTAATTGGTTCATGGCTAAAGTAGGTTGGACGGAACTTGGTTTAGAAGAAATAACTTATGGTCAAGGCGATTTAAGATTTAAATGGACACCAGAATTTTTAGATAATCAGATAACATTTAGTGTTGGTGCAAAACATAGACAACATCCTGTATATGGATTTGATGCTATGGTATTAGATACCACTTGGTACAGAGGTTCTTGGTGGGATTTTGCTGAAGATGCCTTTGGTGTTGATGATAAAAGGTGGTATATAGTTGATGAAGATTTTGTATATCATGAAGGTCAATTAGTATATTACGATCCAACATCAGATACTTGGATTCCAGTTCCAGGAGATGGTCCATTCTTTAATGGAGATGGTGAATTTATTGGGTATGATTATATGTGGGAAACTTCCGATGGAGAAATTATTGCATGGACGGATAGAGAATTTTTTGTTTATCATTTTCCTGGCATGTTAGAAAATTATATAGAAGGACTTAAGAAAAATTTAGGATATCAAAGGGAAACATCATTAGTATTAGGCGTTGATTATTATCATTATGCTGATAACTGGTGGATTCATGCTTGGGGTAATTGGTTACCTTATCACTATGGTCACGATAAGTATTCATATCACAATGCGGCACAATATGCAACTCATTTAGAAGAAGGTAAAGAGTCGAGTGATTTTATGTATATGGACCCGATGGGGCATAGTTGGAATGATTATGATGTAGGTGCCATTTTAGGTGTGAAGATAAAAGATAACTTAGGTGTGTTTGCTGAAGGTCGTTATCTTTACTATTGGGAAAGACCAGCTTACGATTTAAAATTTGGACTTAACTATCAATTTGTAGGATTCTAAATGCCAAATAGTAAAGCTAAAGATAGAAAACGAAAAAGACGGATGTTAAATAAAAAGTGGGCGACAGAAGGTCGTACAGAAAGACAACATAAAAAATGGTTAGCAAAAAATGGGAATAGTACATTGAATACATATGGGAGATAAAAAATTGAATGGTGGCATTAAAATAGGAAGATTACTCTGTGATGAGGATATCATTACCAAGAGACAATTGAATCAAGCTTTACAAGATCAAATTAAAGGTGATACAAGGTCACTTGGAGAAATACTTGTCTCCAGAGGATTCTGTAGCCTTGATGATATAACAGAAGTTATAATGAGAAGTACAGAAGAAAATGGTCATGAGGAACATCAAGAAGTGATTGCTGAAAAGATAGAACCAAAGAAAGAAAAGAAAAAAGAATCAATTGAATTAAGTGAGGATAAAGTATTAGATACTAAATTTACATTATCAGTACAGACTATTATAGCAGCTGCTACAGGACTTGCTTCATTGATTGGAATGTGGTATGCATTACAAAGTGAAATACAAGAAGCTAAAGAGCTTCCATCACTAAAATCTTTATATGAAGGAGAGTATCCATCAAAGGCGCCGGGATATAACTGGCCGACTTCATATGAACAATATAAAAATCAAGTCGGTACTCTTCTGGACGATATGGATGAAGTGTTGGGTAGATTAGATGAAGCTGAAGATTTAATTCAAGAACTACGAGTTGAAGTAGCTAAGAAAAGAGATAAATAGATAGGAGTTATATTATGAAATATTTAATTGGATTAATATTATTTTTAACGACAATAACCGCACAGGTTACAGATAAGAATTTTAAGGATAGTATAGGAAAGGGATTTGTTGTGGTTGTATTTACTTCCGATTGGCAAAAAAAGGAATTAGATTCTCTTGTATTAAAAGGAATTAATGGACATGAGGATGCTAAAGTAATTACTGTAAAATCAGAAGAGGTTAAAAAGCTTGTTAAAAAATTAAGAATTAGAAATTATCCATCACTTGCATTATTTCATGCTGGTAGTAAGAAAGAACTTTGGAAAGCTGATATGGATGGTGAAGTAGATTGTTCTGCTAATGATATTAAAAAGGCTATAGGCGAAGTATCAGCGGGGGATGTTTTTTAGTGATACAACATGTTTCATTTTGATACACAACTGTTAAATTCTGATACATAATATAAAAGCCCCACACTCGTGGGGTTTTTTTTTGCACACCTTTAAATTCAACAATAATAGAACTTAAAATTATTTTTCCAAAATAGGGCACTTTGGTACAATTCTTGTAGTATATAGACGACGACGACATTATTAGGATGAAGTCAACTGAATAAATTAATAGGATAACTGAAATGTTCGAAATAATTAAAAAACTCATTAAATCAATGATGAGACAAATCAAAAATAATAATGGTAATTCACTTGCTGAATTCGCTGTTACTACTGCTATGATGGCAACACTAGCTACAACAGCCGCACCCAAATTTGGTAGTGTCGGTGATGGTGCTAAACAGAAAAAAACAATGAATAACATTGATAAAATCTTAACCGTGGCTAACAATTATTATAACCAAGCGGTATCTGAAGAGGGTAAAGGAAGATTTCCTGGTCAATCTAAGTATGATGCAGAAGTAGGTGGTGTAACACTTGCTACAGGTCAAACTACTGATGCTGCATTAGAAACATATGTAGAAGATGTTCTTTCTACTATCGGAACTTACGAAGATGATAACTCAGATTTCGTATATGTGTTTTCACCAGCAGTAGATGATGAAGATGCCTTACAAGGTGATTGGATGAGTTTTGCAGGACAGACACACCAAGTAGATGTTCTATTTGATACAGATGGTGCAGACGATTTTAAGAAAAACTTTGGTAACTCAGGTATTAAGTCACCATTTCAGGATGGAGCTTACATTTATCTTGTGATACCAGGTAGTGGAAGTGGAACATCCGCTCAAGCACCTGTTATTATTGTAGCAGATGTTGAAAATCCAAGTGAATTACATAAAACACTAACTCCGTAATATACGGGAGGAGAATATAATGTTTAAAAGATCAAAAACACAAGATGGTTTTACATTGATTGAACTTATCATGGTTATGATTATTTTAGGTATTCTCGCCGCAGTGGCAATTCCAAGATACACCGCAACAATAGAGTCGGCAGAAGAAGCAGCTGAAGAAGCAGTCATAGCACAAATTGACGCTGGTTTAGAAGTTTACGCTACTGAACAATTGTTGGATAATGGTCGTAGAAGTTGGCCAGACAATCCTTGGGATGGTTTGGACAGAAAACCTAACGGGTATACATTAGATACTGATGATGCAGATGTTGATGGTGAGTGGACATATAACACTACTTCATTACAGATTACTCATCAGAGGAAAGATAATAGCCGTTTTGGTTGGGATTACGACAAGGGAACTCAAACGGGCGACGACGCCGATGTTGGAACTCTTGGCGACAGAGAATCCTTAGTCGAATAAGGAATTATCATGAATAACTCTGCCGGATTTACTTTGGCTGAGTTAGTAGTCACTATAGTTTTAGTGGGGATTTTAACAGTTACTGTTATCCCCACTTATAACTTATTGATTAACAACTCACAATCACAGATAAACATATCCAATATGCATATCATCAGGGATACTTTTATTCAATATCATTACGATAGTGAATTAGATGGGTTTCCGACAGAGCCTGAAAATAATCTTCTCGATTCCACATATCGAGAAATCATACTAAGTGATGGTAGAACACCAGATATGCTATTTAGTGGTGATTTGCCATATAATACAAATAACAATCCATATACTTATTATATAGAAAATGATACGAGCGAACATGGGTGGGTAACTAATAGAATGGTAGTTACAGATTTAGACCCCGATAGTCCATCATACGAGGAATATGTAATAGGAGAACTTTAGGAGAATGAATAATGAGATTTGGTATTTTACCTATAATCCCAATAATTTTTATTTGTCTGAACATCCAATTAAGCTATAGTCAAGATACCTTGGTAACGACACAGTGGCCTAATATAGCCAGAGTATCCGATTTCCAAACATCCACATTTAGAGGAACACCTTGCGATGATACAGAATATAGAGATAATAATGGTTCACCTGCTTGGAAGAATTATGGTGGATGGTTGAGTGAATGTGATTCATTGTGGACAACATACAATGATTCTGTTTTTGCTGAAAGAGATAGAATCAGAAAAATAGAAAAGTCCAAACAAGATAGTATTGAAATGGCAAGTATAGATTTTGAAACAGAATTAGATTTAGATGCTATGTGGGATAATACAGTTTGGAATGAGATAGTAGATATTCAAGATGCCGAAGTATATGAAGTAGAACAAATAACAGCAGCTGCTGGTGTTCGTGGAGCAGAAGCAGAAGATGAGGCATTACATCATTTATATTATAGACGAAGTATGAAAGGAATTGCATTAATAGACTTACAGAAAGCATATGGTAAGTTAAAGAATACAAGAGATAAGTTATTAGAAAACAATTCCGAACATCCTAAATTAGAACGGATGAATATTTTATTGAGAGAATTAAAAATAAAAATAAAAAATGCTTGACTTTTATAGTTTTTTTTCGTAGTTTTTACTGTAGATTAGGAAGATGAAATTAAAAGAACAAAATATAGAATATATTATAACAAGTTTAATCACAGTTATACTATTAATAACTTTTTTGCCGTCAAGGAAAGTGATAGTTTCAGAACAAGTTTATGTTGGTGAAGAAGAGTTTAATCAACACCCATTAGTTGCTTGGGAATCTACTCACGAAAAATGGAATAGTAAAGAAGGTGATATAGTAAAAGTAAAATATAGAGTAACAAGTAGAAATACAAAGTTATGGATGTTTGATGTGAGTACTGGAAAATTAGTTCATGAACAATCGTATCACCGAGATCCGTGGGGAGATAAACATAGGGACTTTACTTATGTTTGGAAACTATATAAATCAGAACGAAGTGAATATATTCCACCTGGAACTTACGAGATAGTAATAGGTGGTATGTATGAACCATCTTCCACTATTGGTAAAATAACGACTGTTATCTATATTAACTAAAGTAACATATGGTAAATGGTTTAGTATCAGAAATAAAAAAAAAATAAAAACTGCTTGATTGTATTGTTTTTATTTAGTATATTTATAATTATATGATTAAACTTCGAGAAATATTATTAGAGGGAGTTATGGATCCTGGAATTCTTAAAGCAGTATTTCTTGCTGGTGGACCTGGTAGTGGAAAGGGATTTGTTTCTAAAGGATTGTTTGGTATACCAAAAACAGTTAATACATCAGCATATGGTTTAAAAGTAGTC
>Ga0208299_1000413_pt1 | contig 39750 bp, 39 predicted proteins | sample 15_taG_FD_184089 | JGI IMG/M metagenome (GOLD analysis project Ga0208299, IMG submission 184089) | Marine viral communities from the Subarctic Pacific Ocean - 15_ETSP_OMZ_AT15312 metaG (SPAdes) (version 2) | ecosystem: Environmental > Aquatic > Marine > Oceanic | place: Pacific Ocean | collected... | reverse complement strand
CGGGATCGACAACTCGACTGCTACGGGCTGCGGTGCTCCCCCTACTCGGGAGCCCACCATACAGACGACAATCAAGCCCAGCGGCGTCACTGAGTTCGGCTCGTCCTTCATGCCAGCGACCATCGCTTTCAGCCTCTCCAGCAGCGCCTCCCAGCGTCCGTCACTGTACCCATCCCCATCGTCTGGCTCGCCTAGCTCTTTTCTGAGATTCACGCACCACACGAGCTTCTGCGGTAGCCCCGTCAGGGCTTCCCTCGCCCATGCTGTCATGGCTGCTGCCTGCTCTATTGTCGCTCTCGTGCTCGCATGGGCCTCGACCTGCTCGCCCTTCGGGAGTCTGGTCGTCATGTACTGCTCTGTCTCAGGGTGTGCCCGCATGATTGCGTGACCGATGTAGCGCGTCAAAGCGTTCGGGATTGCAAAGTCGCTGCCCCCCGCTTCGGGTCTAGTGCCCTGCTCCGTGTCCCATCTAAGCTGCTCTATCAGCTTCTTGATCGCGAACTTCTTGCCTGCCTCGCTGTGGGCCTTTGCTCGCTCTACCAGCCAGCCATAGCCCGCCGGATTGGCGACAATCCACTCCTGGGCTCGTTCGTTTAGCCTCTCCTGCCTGCTCATGGTCGCTGCTCCTCTCCGCTGATCCAGCGTAATTCAGTCACCCGCCGCTCTGCTGCTGCTACGTCCCAGACGAACCACGCAAACGCCATGAAGCCACTTGCGTCGCGCCGTGCCTTCTCGCCGTTCGGGTACAGCGTCACCCGTCCAGGGAATGCCCAGATCCTAGCCGGGGCGTGACTTCGGAAGATGCGCCGATAGCGCCCCTGCCCCTCCACGAACGACAATCGAAGGAACATGGCGAACTTGTCCGGTCTGAGCATCAGCGCCCGTTCAACGAACTCCTCTGCGAGGTTGAACGGCGGATTGGTGACAATCGCCCCCACGCCTTCGGGGAGTGCCGTGGCGAACGTGAAGTCCTGCCCTGTCTCCCCGTAGCCTCGATCAAACAGGTCGGTTGACACCACCTCGTGACCGTAGCGCGTCAGTACCTCCGACATTTCACCCGATCCGCACGCTGGCTCCCAGACTCGCCTGCTGAACCTCTCGCGGTCTAGTAGCGCCTGGGTCACATAGTCGGGCGTCGGGTAGTAGTCGCCTCCCGGTCGATCTGCTGTCTTGCTGATACTCGGCTTCCCTGCCATCGTCCCTACTCCTCGGCCTTCAAAATCGACGGCAACGCCTCCTCGGAATTGTCGCCTTCCTCTAGGAGCCCTGCGCGGTGCGCCGCCAGTGCTCGGCTCATTTCGGCGATCTCCTCGTCAGTCAGAGGGTTGTCGTCCACTGTGATCGCTGGCATCGCGCCGCCTGGAAGCGCCGCGCCTGTCCTCGTCGTGACCGCGCTAGCCGCTGCTGCTGCTGTCTGCTCCACCACCGTGTCGCGCTTGCTCGCAATCCGCTTGTCTAGCTGCACGAACGCGCCCACTGCCCCCTCTAAGCTCTTTGGCATCGTGGGAGCGATCCCGGCTGCTGCGTTGCCTGTGATCCTGTCTAGGACCAACGCCCGCACCGCCTCCAACTGCCCGATCTCGGCGATCTCAGCCTGCACGGCTTCGGTCTGGGCATGGTCTAGCACCTTGCGCTTGACCTCGCGCCAATGCTCCTCTCGCCGGATGCGCCACTGTCCGTTCGTCGCTGCCTTCTGGAAGGCTGACCAACTGATCGCGTCCCGAATGTAGGGAGCCGTGTCGTCGTCCTCGATTCGCTCGCCGTCCCAGACCTCGCGCAACGCCACCCCGTGCCGCTCCACATAGCGCAGAAACCCACGAAACACCGCCCGCCGTTGCTGCTCGGCTTTCGTCGCGCTGCCTGTCTCGATTGTCGCCTTCTTGCGCTTACGCTTTCGGGGCTTCGGGGGCGTTGCCATCACTTTCCTCCGCGTCGTTCCGGTCTAAGCATTGTCGCATACAGCGCCATGCACGCTGCATCGCTGATCCCGTCCATCGGCTTGCGCCTTCGTCCCGGTGTCAGGTCGATGGTCGGGAACTCGCGCTGACACTTTAGGACGCCGCGCACCTTCGTGTCAGAGCCCTCCACCCCACGAAGCACCTCAGTCTGCCACTTGCGCGGACGAACGATCTCATAGGGAATGCCCACGGCTACGAGCGCCATTTCAAGCGCCCCGTAGCCGCGTCCAGCCGTGAACGCCGTGCTGCGCCCCTCGCCGGGAAAGACTTGAGCGTGCTCCAGCACGGCGTAAACGTCCCAGTGCTCGCTCTTGACCTCCTGAAACAGGGTCACAACTCGCCGCATGTCGAGCACATTCTTTGTGCCCTTCTTCCCCTTGCGGACCACACCAACATTGAGGACAGGCATCGGCTCAACGTGTGTGGGTTGCAGCCGTTCGTCAATGACGACAATCGCACCCTTCGCGCCGTTATCGATCCCGATTCGCCGCATCAGTTTACCCCCAGCAACGCGCTGGAAAGTCGTTGCGCTGTGTGCTTCAGGTGCCAGTTCGTTCCCGGTTCGGTGAACTTCCCCAGCCAGTTCTGCAACGTGCTCTTGTTGACCGAAAGCAGTTCTGCAACGTCGGCTAGGCTCCCGCCCCGCGACTCCACGCAGTCGAGCAGCTTTATTGCGCTGCATCGGTCGTCGTCTGTGTAGTGGATGCGTGTCACCGTTCCGTCAGCGGCTCGGCGTGCCTTCCGTTTCATGCGGACAATGAAATCTAGGATCTCGCTGTCCTCCATTTCGGCTTCGTAGCCCGAAACCGTGGGCTTTTCTGCGTTAGTCATTGGTCAATTCCTCCAGTGCGCTGTGCCCCTTCGGGCTGCGTGTCACTTTGATTGTGCGCGGGAGAATTGACGACAATCGTGGATCGTGATCGATGATCACAACGTCCGCAACGCCCGCGCTGTGCAAGGCTTCGACAACCGCCGCCTTGCCGTGCTCGTCCATACCGCTGAACACTTCCTCGTCTAGGACAAGCAAGGAGAGTGCCAGCCCGCCGCCTCCGCACACCGCCGCGACCCCCAGGTCTACCGCTAGATTGAGCCGTCTGCGCTCGCCTCCGCTGAACGTCAGTAGGTCGCGCTCGGTGTTCTCTCCATTGTCGTCAATGTGGACGATGGTCTTGATCTCCTCCTTGACCCTCCCCTTGACCTCTCGGGTCGGGGGGAACTCCACCGCCAGACCTCGATCTGACAGGATCGCCAGCCAGCGGTTCGCGGCTGTCTCGATAGCAGCCAGCGCCGACTCAGCCATGTGCGCCCGCACGCCCTTCGGCCCCAGAGCCGCCTGCCATGCCTGCGCTGCCTCGACCACCCACCGCGCCTGTGCGGCTGTCTCGTCCGCTAGAGCCGCCTCTCTGCGAAGCTGGACCTCTCGTTGCGTGTCTGCCTCCAGTCGGGACTGGTATGGGTTCACAACAGAGCCCAGGTCGCTAAGGCGGTCCCTGGCCTGCTTTAGCTCGCGCTCTACAGCGCCGATCCTGTCCGCTCGGATGCGAGCCGCTGATCTCGCGCCGCTCCACTCCTCCATCGCGTCGTCAATCCACTCAACGGCTTCCTGCATGATGCGCTTGTTGTCGTCCAGCACCTCGCGAGCCGCGACCAGCCTGCCTTTGGCCTCGGCTGCGGACTTCTGGCTGGTCGCCAGCTTTTCGGCGACAATCGGCCCCACCGCCTGCTCGCAAGTCGGGCATGGGTCGCCCAGCGATAGCTGACTCAGCCGCTTCTGATCGTGGCTGACCACGCTCCACTCCCGGCTTGCCGTGTCGAACGCCCCCTGAGCCTCGGTCACTGCTCGCTTGTAGGGCGCTCGGTCCAGTACGGGCTTGCGCCCGTCGATATCGTCAAGGCTCTCTGAATTGTCGCCCTTCTCGGAGCGCAGCCCCTCCAGCGCCGCCTCCAGCGACGCCACCGTCTTGCCGACACCTTCGATCTTCTGACCGTGGGCGACCGCCCAGCAGTCTAGCTTGTCCTGGGTCTGTTGGAGATTGACAGTGCCCCATCGGAGTCGCAGATCTTCGGCGCGTCGCGTTGCATCGCGCAACTTCGCATCAGCAACCGATCTGTGGTGCTTCGCTCGCTCGCACGCCTCCTCTAGATCGCGAGCCCCGCTGATCGCGTCCAGAATCTCGCGCTTGCGCCCATCGGTGGCCTCGGCAAAGGACCACGGATCACCCTGGCCTCGGACCACCGTCCTGCACCATGTGTCATAGTCCGCACCAACCAGAGTGTCGATTGTCGTCTGTGTTGCGTCGTCAGCCTTCTTGCCGTTGCGCCTGACCGTCAGAGTCTCGCCGCCGCTTCGGGCTCGTTGACGCTTGACCGTCCACACGGTCGAACCGTCACGGAGCGTCACCGTCACTGTGGCTGTCTTCTGGCCCGTTCCGACAACTGCACGCCCGCTGATCGCCCGCGTGCCGCTCCCCATGCGCTCGGGTGGGCACTTGCCGTACAGAGCCCAGGTCAGACCCTTACTGACGGCTGTGGACTTGCCAGCGCCGTTGTCGCCGATGATGGCGACCGGGCCGTTACCGCCCAGCGTCAGGCTTTGAGCCTTCCCATAGCTGCCGAACCCGGCAAGCGTGATCTTGTCTACGATGATTCCCATAGCCCCACCTCGTCAGCCCATAGATGCAGGGCTACGGGGGGGATTCTTAACGGGTCGGGTCCATGCACCCGATCCACATACTGAACCACCGCGTCCTGCGGATTGCTGTTCCGGTCGATCACCTCTCGCACACCGCCGCCAACTTCGGCGACAATCGCAGCGCCCTCCAGCCCAGCCTTCTTGAGCGTCTGGGCTCGCTTCTTCACTTCGTCCCTCGTTCCGTTGACGACAATCCGCACGCGGTCGCCGCGCTTCAGCCCCTTCGGGCGCTTCGGGTCCGCACCTTGCAAGTCCCACTGCACTGTGTGGTGGACTGGCGCACCGATGGCAAAGGGCACACGCTCGGGAATGCCTGGATCGGCTGCAAAGGCTCTCGGGGTCTTTGCGGTCCACCGGAGCCAGCCCTTGCGCTGACCCTCCTCGGAGAAGCTCGTTTCGTAGGGCGATCCACAGTAGATGATCGGCCCCAGGTTTTGAGGCATGTGGTAGTGCCCGCTGACCACGAGCTTTGCGGTCACGCGCTTGCATGACAATCCGTCGTGATCGCGTCGCATGTTGTTTAGGTAGCTTCCTCGCCAGCCCTGGTGCGTCCACCAGCAGCCCATCTGGGCCTCGGTCGCCTCGCGTTTCAGAGCCTCCACGGCTTCCCAGAATCGGTCGGGCGGTAGGTACGGCACCACAAGGCCCACCCTAGTCACCATAGGCTCGGAGATCACCGTGACGTTGCCGCCGTCCAGCGCCTCTAGCGCGTTGCGCGTCCCGTCGTACTGATCGTGATTGCCTGCGACCACCAGCACGCTGCCCTTGAAGCTCTGTAGCACCTCTCGGAGTCGGTTGAACGTCGGCATGTGAACCATGCTCGGCTGATCGAGAATGTCGCCCACGAGGACAGTCGTGCCCCCGTGCTCCTCTGCATCAGCACGCAAGGGCTCCAAAGCCGCAAAGACCCACTCGGCAGATCGCTGGCTCAGATGCAGGTCGCTAGTCGCTCGGATCACGGTCGGCATTACCGCCCCTCCCGGTAGATCTCGCACAGCGTCGAAGCAAGGGTCGAATTGTCGCTCATTATCTCGGCCAACTCAGACCAGCCCCGAAAGCCCCGGTCGTCGTCGCCCATCAGCCCGGTGTCGGTGAACCGACTCCAGCCGCCGCCCACTCGGATGATCCCGCGCTCTTTCAGATCCTCGTGGATCGCCCACGCATCAGACGCCCCCTGTCCGAACAAGAGCCCGTACCGCTCAGTGCGGAACGGGTCGTTCAGCTTGTTCTTCGGGGTCTTGATCCTGACCTCTTGACCGATAGGGGGGTGCCCTGATTGTCGGCTCTTGCCTGGGGCGAATATGTCGCCGCACTTGTCCACTTCGACTCGGATTGTCGTGTGATACTTGATACCGCCGCCGCCGTAAGTTTCGCTCGTCTTGCCGTACTGAACTCGACCGCCCATCGCGATCTTCTCGTATCGCTGGTTGACCAGAATCATCCCGATAGCTTCGTCGTCAATCAACTGGACTAGGCGTCTGAGGTTGCGTCGAATCACCCGCGCAGCCGTGGCAGGGTGTACGTCCCGCGACGCACCCTCTAGCTCGGCCTCCGTCGCCGTGCCAGCCACGCTGTCCCACCCGATCACCACCGGGCGGTCTGCCGCCTGAACAAGCTCGTTCTCGCGGCCAGAGCGGTAGTCAGCCAAAGCGGCTGCTCTCTCCGAATTGTCGTCAGTGTGTATGACCACTGGCTCCAGCAGCTTCCGGCTGGCGGCATCGCGAATGCTGGACGGTCGCAGCCCTTCGCCCTTCTGCCAGTCCAGCAGTACAGCAGCCTGGGCTCTGCCCCACTGCGCGAAGTCATAGCTCGCGACGGGCTTTGCGTTCTTGCTGGGGTTCGACGGGTCGAACACGAGGTACTTGTACGTCGCCAGCTTCGGCACCTTCACGCCAGCCCTCGCCAGGGCATCAGCCCAGGCAGTAGCGTTCAAATGCGCCACTGTCCGAACCAGCGTCTCCACCTCGTCAAACATACCCTCGACCGTGTGTGCCGCGATCCAGACCAACGACTCAGGCATCACGCCCAGAGCCGCCATGTAGCTTCGGTTTCTCGCCCGCTCAGTGTCAGCCAACACGCCAATGCCGCCCTGCGCCTGGGTCGCGGCGAATATCTGATCGAGCATGGTTGACTTGCCCGCGCCTGCCCACCCGCTGATCTCGGTGATTCGGCCCAGCGGAATCCCAGGCGTGCCCAGAGCACGCTCAAGAGCCACGTTGTTCGTCGGGACGTAGCCGCGTGGAGCGCCCATTTCTTCCGACATATCAAGCGTAGTCGCGCTCCCCTGCCCGTGGGCCTGCCGAACGTGACTCGCCAACGTGCGAGCGAGCAAGTCACGCCTGGGGGCGCTCGGTGCCTTCTTCGGGCTGGGGGGTCTGGCTGGGGGTCGCTTGCTCATCCGTTTACCTCGGCTCTCGCATCCTCAAAGGTCAGGGTCAGGGGGCGGTCGTCGCCCTCGGCAGATTGGCGACAATCGGCGGCGAGTTCGCACTCAGCGCACGCCCTGTCGTCAAGCCACCACTGGGAGAAACACGCCATCAAAACGCCTCGCCCCCTCGCGGCGTAGGAGGGGCGGGTGGGCCAGCCTTCTTCGCCTTCTTCGCCTTCTTCGGGGGTGCCGGGGGTGCCGTGGGGGTCAGGAGCGTCTTGATCGCCTCCACCTCGTCAGCGGGCAACCACTCGGCCATGCCATCCCGCCAAACATGGTGGGCGGCGTCGGGAGCCTGTGCGACCCGCTTCGCAACCTGCATCGCGGTCAGCCCCTCGTCCTGGCCTCCAGCGCCGCTGTAGTGCCAGTCAGCCGAATTGTCGTCTGCCTGCGCGGGCGCGGGCGCTGCCTTTGGCGCTGCTTCTGGCGCTGCTGCCGGGGCGGGGGTCGGGTCAGGAGTGTAGGAAGCTCGATTCGATCCGCTTCGTGGGTCTTGCCCAGCAGCGATCTCGTGAAGCTCGTCCAGCACGGCAGGCTTCGCCAGCGACTCAAGGTCGTGCGCCTTCGACGCGATGGTCAGGAAGTCGGGGTCAATCGGCCCCGAATCCATGTCCGTAATGGCGTATCGAATGTCGAACTTCTGCGGGCCGATCCGTCGTGTCGTCAGCAGAATGTCGCGCCCATTCTCCAGATCCTCAATGAAGCTGCGCTTCGCCATGCAGATATCGAGGATGCTGTGGTGGATGGTCCGAGAGAAGCCCCACACCTTCGGCTGATCTGGGTGGCTCTCGTCCTCCAGATCGCAGACGTTGGCGAAGACGCGAGTACGGCTAGACAGATCCTTCGCAAGACCCAGGTACTCGGGCTTGCGGCTGTCATACAGTTCACGCGAGAGCTTGCAGAGCGGGCACACGCTGGAACCCGCCTCGTCGGGGCACACGAGCGCCTTGACCTTGCCATCCACGTTGATCATGTGCTGGTTGATCGTCACCCAAAACTCGTCGTGGGTGCCGCCGTTGCCATCAGGACGCGGCACTACGCGAAGGCGCTGTCGGTTCTGCTCGCCGGAACGAGAAGGCTTGTTGGTGGTCAGCCAGACGAAATCGCCTGACCCGCTGGAGCGACGCGAAGCGCCGTCCTGAATCTTCTTGAGTTCGCGTTCGTAGACGCTGAAATCGCGTGACATGCTTATCTCCGTACTGGCGGTGGCGGTGGGCGTCGTGTACGTCCACCTTCTATGGTGTCTATGCCGTTGCCCGCCGAAAAGTCCGACCCAGCGGCATTGTCGTCAAAATCATCAGTCAAAGAGCCCGTAGAGCCGCCATCGGGGAGCGCAGCGCCCGTCTCGGCAAACGTCCGCACCACCCACGTTCGCTGCTTCGCAGCCTCCAGAGCGGTGTGCAGCACGCTCCACGCCTCCTCGCACTCGGCGATTGTCGTGTAGTGCGCGGTGTACTCGGGAAGCGTCCTCAGATACGCCTCCACTGCCGATGTGGACGGGTACTTCTTCGGCTTCGTGTTCCCCTTCGCGTCAACGCCGGGGTCAGTCACGCACGCGAAGCCCGCGCCCTCTGCTGCCTTCATGTCGTTTGTCATTCGGTGAATGATGGTGTCACGCCAGACTCGGTAGTCGGTGTCAGCCTCCTGCTTTGCGCGATACGCGATAGCGGTCAGCCGTCCCAGTTCGCAGATCAACTGCGGAGTTTCGGCGGCTTCCTTCGTCGGCATGTTCGGATTCATGGCGACAATCATGGCGAGATAGCTGCCTGTGTACGCCTTGCCTCCTACGCGCACTGACGCGCAGTCAGCCAGTCCATTAACAATGTCTCGATGCTTCTGCTTCATGGGGTCCAGTCCTTCTTGTCAGCCCAGTTAGTAGTTGTCGTCTCTAGATCGGCGATCACCGGGACCGGGCCAAACAGTCCGGTGAAGCCCTCCATTTCACGCTGGACTGCGAGCGCGACCTCTCTCAAGTCGCCGACCTCGCAATCCACTTGAATCTCGTCGTGTACCGTGCTCGTCGTGACGGCTGGAATCTCGCCCTGCTGCTGGAGCATCCAGAGCCGCACCAGCGAGAAGCGCGTCAACTCGGCTGCGGAGCCCTGCACGAGGCAGGCGAACATCGATCTCTCCTCCTCGGCGACAATCTCCTCGTCGGTCCAGCCCAGCCGCTTCCCATGCCGCACTCGCGAAGTCCAATTCTGGAACGCTAGATCTGGGTGGGCGCGCATCTTGCGTATCAGAGCCTTCTTCGTCTTGCTGATCTCAGGGTTCCGTTGGTGGTAGGCGCGGTGGTACGCCTTCGCCTGCCGCTCGCTCAGACGCAACTCAGGGTTGCTGATCAACAGGTTCGGCCCGCCGCCGTAGGGCACGCCAAAGTTGATGATCTTCGACGCCGACCGCTTCCGCTTCCAGTCAGGGGCGCTCGGGTCCGCACCAAAGACGTTCACAGCCACAAGACCATGAACGTCAGCCGCGTCCTCGGATTGTCGCTCGTGTCGATAGGTCTGGTAGTCGGTGTGTTCCCAGCAGAGCCGATCATAGGCGTCCGACTGGTACGCCGAGAGCAGCGTCTTGTTGCCTGTGATCCAGGCCAACATGCGAAGCTCAATCTGGCTGTAGTCGCAATAGACGCGAGCCTTCCCAGGCTCAAGCGTGAACGCCCGCCGCACCAACTTCGATAGGATCGGGTGGCGGCTCGGGACGTTTTGGAAGTTCGGCTTGCTTGACGACAATCGACCGCTAGCCGCCCCCATCTGATTGAAGCTCGGATGCACGCGCCCCGCGTCGTCAGCCTTATCGATCAGACTGTCGGTGTAGGTCGTCAGGATCTTGTAGCGGGCTCGCCACTCCATCAGCGGCTCGATGCCCGCGTGGCGGGGGGCTAGTTCGTACAGAGCAGCCTTGTCCACGGCTGCTTGCCCGCCCCGCGTCTTTCGGGTCACGGGGAAGCCCAGATCATCGTACAAAAGCTCGCGGATCACGCGGTCGTTGTTCCACGCCAGATTGTCGCCAAACAGGCGGGACAATTCCTGTCCCGCCTTGTCCAACTCGTTGTTGATCTGGGCCTTGACTCTCGCGAGGTAATCACGGTCAACCTGCTGGCCTACGAACTCCATGTCTGCCAGGGCGCGGACCAACAGCATTTCGTTGGCGTAGAGCGATTGTCGCCTTTCGTCTGACCCTCGCGCCTGGAGACGCTGGTGCCGATCCAGCGCGAGTGTGTGTCCGATATCTCTGCACGAGTATTCAGCTTCCAGCGGGACGGGGATCTCAGCGTGTCCATGCTTGTTCAGGTACGCCCCCCTGGACAGGCGCAAGCCCTTTGCGCGTGCCCTGATCCAGTCCTCCACCGCGTCCTTCATTTCCAGAGCGTCGCCGTAGGGACTAGCGCCTAGCTGGAGCACCACCTTTTCAAGCTGGACGCTGCGCGACTCGTCAATCAGATACGCCTGGATCATGGTGTCGTGGATTGGCGTCCACAGGGGCACCTCCCAGCCGTCAGCACGCGCCATGTTCAAGTCGAACTTGAGGTTGTGCCCCACAAGCTCGGAAGCCCCCGCTAGCGCGTCCCTGAACGCCGCCCTGGCATGGTCTGGGTCTGCCTGTCGATCCGCTGTCCGGTGCGCGACCGGGACGTACCATGCCCTCGGTCCCGCGCTCCCCCAGCAACCCACCGCGTAACCGACCGGGCGCTGCCCAGCCCAGTAAAAGAGTCCGCTCGTTTCAAAGTCAAAGCCGACCGTTTCAGCAGACGACAATTCACGAACCATTGTCGCCATCTGCTCTGGCGTCGTCACGAGGTTGTGCCCCGCTGTCAGCTTCGGCGGCACCAGCATTGTCATGCAGCCGCCTCCAGCCAGCTAATCAAGGTCTGACGATACTCGCCGTTGCCCATCGCCGCCTGTAGGTGCTCGGGCGTCACCTCGATCACATCTTCGCGCCCGGTGGGATGCCCCACCACCGACACCTCAATGTTGCGCCAGAGAATACGGATCTCGCCAATGGGGATCTCGTCCTCGCCAAAAGCACACACCGAGAGCGTGAAGGTGCCAGCGGCGCACAGCCGCGTAGCGTCAGCCTCAGTCCACGGTCCCTGCGCCGTTGACTGCCGCATGTCGAGTGACCAGCACTTGCGAGTGCGAACATCACCTCGGGTTATATCGATCTCTCCATATCGCGTTTCCATCATCGCCTCCTTCTGAGCTTGAAGAATCGGTTGCCCGACATTGTGGGGTCGCCCGTGATCTCAGCCGCTATGGACGAGAGCGTCTTGTACCGCCTGTCGCGGTAGACGTAGCGATGCCACCCTCTGGGGTTCTCTGGGGCTGCGGGCACGATGTGAACTGTGTAGCGCGTCCCCAGGTAGGTCACTGCCAGGACACTTCCCACAGGCAAGTCCTGGGCTGTGTAGTCCACGCCCTTCCCCAGCATGGGGGTCACATCGATCCAGGGTCCGTTGAAGTCCCATCGCCCGCTCACTTTCGCTTCCTGGGCTTCGGCGGCTTCACCTGGGGCTTCGTCTTCGCCAGGACCGCCGTGACTGCCCCTGTTGGGGTGTAGAGCGGGCGGTTTTCCTCGCCCTTGCGGAGAGCCGTCAGATAGCGATTGTCGCCCTGCCAGCACGATGCCGAGAAGACACACCCGTTGCAGAGCGACCGCCGAACTGCGAACTCGGTCTGGTAGCAGGGCGGGGCGTACTCCTCTGGATTGTCGCCGCCGCGTAGAGCCAGCACCGCCAACGCCTGGGCCTCTGACCCCTCAAACGACAAAAGCCCCGCATCAGCAAGAGCAGCCAGAGTTTCCTCTGTCGCTCCTGCCAATGCGAGGCTTGAAATCGGGGCGCTAGAGCCCTTCCCTGCTGACTTTTTCCCACGCGCCATGACGGATCTCCTGGGAGGCTTCAAGAGCCTCCTCTACTCCATCTATGCCGCATGAGCGCAGAAAGTCCGATGCCTTCTTTCTTGCTGCCCACACGCGCCTGCGAACGAGCCCATGCACCTCGTCACCCTCTCGGCTGATCCCCGTTGCCTCGGCGATCTCCGTGTTCGACCAGCCGGAAGCTCTCAGCTTCAACAGGGCGAACTCAGCGGGCGACAATCGGTGTTTGACTAGGGTTTCCCAGCCCCCAGCCTGCGATTGTCGTTCATGGTCGAGAAGCATGTCGTCAGGTCCGAGCGTCACCTCGTCCTCGACCGCTTCGTGATTGTCGTCTGTCTGGTAGCCGCGCTCAGTAGCTCGTCGGATCGCTGTCCACAGTTTCAGCTTCCTTCGTCGGATCGCCATGTTCAAGTACGCGGGGCTCGGCTTGTCTTCATGGCCGATTGACCAGTGACGGCACGCCTCCACCACAGCAATTGAAAACTGCTGCGCCGCGTCCTCTGCATTGAGCCCGATTGTCGCCAGCCCGCCGATAGCGGCAGCGGTGCGTTCACACCGCCGCCGCGTCTCAGCGACGCACTGAGCTTCCCACGCCGATGCGATCTCTCGCATCAGCGTGTACGCCCGCTCGACACCACCAGCAGGTCCGTCAGTTGCCGCATGACGGCGTTCGACAGACCCACCCCAGACTCGATCAAAACGTGCCCTGTGGCGGCTCGCTGACCCTTCGCTGGGGTGTTCGGGTAGTAGCCCTTGTAGGCTTCCGCGTGCCGACTGCCCCGAAAGCCGCCGCCGATGCCCACGCCAACGCCGTAGACCTCGATGCCAGCTTGAGCCACCTGTTCCACGGCTTCCATCAGGTAACGGCCCTCCAGTTCCCGGTCGTCGGCACCAGCGGGGAGCCCGTCAGCGACGACAATCATCACGATCCGATCACAGCCCTTCGCGTGGCGGCAGGCATACTTCGCAGCCTCCAACACAGACTCGCCATCGAGATTCGCGTTGTACCCGGTTATGTAGGGCAACGCACTCCCGTCGTCAGCGATTCCCGGCGCAGCAACGAACTCGTGCATCCAGAGCGACGTTCGCATCCGGCTGTACTTCGGATAGCGTTTCACCGTGCCGTCCTCCATCCGGTAGTCGATGTACTCTTGCTCTAAGTAGTACCCACCACCACCGTAGTCATTGGTGTAGCCGAGCACCGAATGATGCACGCCGCAAAGCCGCAGAGCATCATGCAAGACCATCGCCGTCATGGCAGCGTAGCCACTCTTTGTCGTCACCTTCCAGTTCAGAGTCTCGCCGCACCGCTTACCAGTCCAACGGTCCTTGCGGGAGCAGTGCGTTCCCTTCTGGTTCACCTCTCCATGCGTCGGGCAATACTGGATCGGCGTGCTGTCGCCCATCGAGCCAGAGCAGTCCACCAGCACACAGACGAACGTATTGTCGTCAAGCTGTCGGAACGTGTCACCGAAGATCCGGTTGTCGTTCCGACCGCTCGCCAGCATCGGCAGAGCATCGGGATCAAGCTCGTCGCCCTCCTCCAGACCACCAACCCAAAGCGTCTGCTTCTGAGCCTTGACGGCGCACCTGAGAAGGTTTGCCATTGTGGTGATCGCAGGACCAGCAGCCCGCCGCAACCCTTCAGCCGCCTTGCGAGCGTCTGCCCGTTGCTCCTTGCCATACCGTTCCCACTTGTCCTCCTCGGCAGACTTCGGGTGAACCATGTACGGACGCTTCGACGGGTCTGCCAGGAACAGGTCGGCTACCACCTCGGAAGCCGTCTTGATCTCGCCCCACTCGCCGCCGCAGCAGGCTTGAGCGGCTTCGATCAGATCGGTTTCCGCCGTGATCAGGAACCCGCCTGCGCCAGTCCCTTCGTTCCGATCTTCCGTGCGGGTGGACGCCTTCAAGTCGCCAGTCGCCAGTGGCCCGTCGCCCTTCGCCGGATTGTCGCCTTCGCCTTCGCCTTCGCCTTCTCCGTCGCCTTCGCCTTCTCCGTCGCCTTCGTCTTCTCCGTCCGAATTGTCGCCTTCGCTGCCGTCCTCGCCGTCAGGGTCGCCATCAGCGTCGCCATCAGCGTCGCCGTCCTCGTCGGAGTCGCCAGCGCCGCCCTCGCGCTTGCAAGACGAAGTGGAATCACCCGCCTCGCCCTCGTCGCAATCGCCAAAGCCGTCGTTGTTCTCCTCAGACTCAGACATGAGATCCTTGAGCTTGCGCCAGACCGCCGTAGCCGCCTCGCACACTTCCTCGGAACTCTCAGCGACCATGCCGACCGCCATTTCGTCCGCGATGTAGTCGAGCAAGGCGACAATCTCAGGGTGAACATCAGCGATATCAACGTGTCCGGTCGTCACGCGAAGCATCGACTGGATCAGCGCACCAAAGTAGCCAACCGGGCTCGGTGCGCCTTCGGGCTGGTAGTGCGGGTCGCACACCAACGCGCCGCCAGTCTCGCGGATCACGAGATCGGTGCACGCCTTCAGGTGGCGCACCGAGCCGGGGTTGGCCTCGCACCACTTCCGCTCGACCATGAAGTCCTCAAACACGTTTGAGAGCTTCATGCAACGGCGTGCGGCGTTCGTGTCGAACTCGGCTTCCCACTCGGCGGCGAACCGCTTGTAGGTGTCGCCGTCGCTGTATGCAACGTGCGAGCACTCGTGATCGAGCAGCCCACGCCACGCCCAGACATGCTCCTCAATCAGGTCGTCCCTGATCGCGTAACTCGGGACCGTCAGGGTCTTCGTTGCAAAGTTGTAGTGTGCGTCTGTCCCGTGCGACACCACCGTGATCGACGGGTCACGCACAAGCGCCTTCGCCGTCTTCTCGGAAGCCGTTTCCAGCCTCTCCATCGTCCACTGTAGGTTCATTCCGTGCATCGTCATGTTTACATTCATGGTCATGCGCCTCCTTGCGCTTCTTGCTCTAGTTCTCGTTGACGGCGCTTCAACTCCAGCTTTCGCCTTCGTCGCGCCGCGAAATCGTCGTCCGAATCACCGAACGCATCCTGATTGTCGTCTTCTTCCACAGCCGCCGCCAGCTTCTCGACCTTGCTCTTGAGCTTCCGAACGCCTGCACGCTCGTCATACTCCTGCATCGTCAAGTCACCTTTGTACTTCTGCTCCCAGCCCTTCGCTGGCTCCCACCCCTCGGGGTTCTGGGCAGCGCGTGTCACGCTGCCCAGCAACCGCCGAGCGTGTTTGATCGCAGCCTTCTCCATCGCAAACTCGCCGTTGCGGGCATCGAAGCCGACACCGACCAACTCTTCCAGAGTGGCGTCCGCGTTGAAGTCGCCGCACCTCTCCAGCATGGCAAGAAGCCAGTCATACTTGTCGTGATCCATCGCGCCCTTGAGCGCGAAGGTTGACCAGCATCCAGACTTCGTATTGTTGGCGACAATCAGCGCAAAGTCAGTCCCGTCCTTGTTGTGGTGCCAGACCTCTGCCGCTGTGATCAGCATCATGCACCCGCGTTGTCAATGACGAACACACGCCGGATCACCTCGATGATTGCATCGCGCTCCACTGACGACTTCTGGCGTCGGAGGAACGCGCCCAGCGCGGCGTTCAGAATGTGCGTGTCGTCCTCGGCTTCCGGCATTGGCTTGCCCTTCGCGTTGACGCGACCAGCAGCCACCCGGCGAGCCCAGTCCAGCAGCATCCGTGTGGAGAATCCACCGGACACCTCTCTCGATTGTCGTACCGAATCCGCGACCCGAATCAGACCTTCCAGCGTGTCGCCGTCGAGATCTGCGACCTTCGATGCCACGCAGGTCATTTCGGTGGCCTTGTCCATGTACGGCACCTCGATGAACGAGCCGAACCGATCCAGCAGCGCCTCGTTCATGTCGCTGTTCGTACCAGCGTAGGAGAAGCGATCCGCCTCCATCGAGCAGCCCAGCACGTTGTCCGTGGCGAACACCCGAAACGACGGGTGACGACGGACGTAGCGCGGGGGCTGCGCGTCTTCCAGCAGGACCGCACCAGTCGGCTCAAGCACTGGGAACAGCGAGAGAGCGACCGGGGGGGTCGCAGCACTGAACTCGTCCAGCACCAGCCAGCCGCCCTGCTCCATCGCCGCCGTGACGACGCCAGGAATGAAGACGGTTCGACCGGGCTCTGCGCCCACGCGACCCTTGAGGTGCCGCACAGACGTTCCCACGTTCAGATTGACGCGCCAGCACGGAATGTTCAGGCGAGCAGCAAGCTGGAGCACGAGGCTCGTCTTGCCAGAGCCCTTCGGCCCAGCGAGCAGACACGGAGCCCAGTCGTCCGCGTGATACGGCTTCGGATTGTCGTGCGGGAAAACGGCCCAGGCGACCTCTCGGACCAGTTCGGGCCGGAAGACGTAATTCGGGTCGATGGTAGGAACGCCGAACGGGATGATCTCGTCGCCCTCGTCGTCCTTGTGAATCGCCTTGAACAGGCGAACGTCGATGCCAGGAATGGCGAAGGGCTTCCATGTGACTCCAGCCTTGCTGGTTCGTCGGGTCTTTGTCTTTGCTGTCTTTGGCTTTGGAATTGCCATGATGTGCCTCCATGCACTAGCGGGGCGAACCCCGCAATTGTATCGGAAATCGAACCGGACCTCCCGGCTCAATTACTCAAAGAAAACGACAATTTAGCTAGGCGTCATTGTCGTCAAAGTTTGTGAACGCCCCCGACCCGAAACATTCATTTCTGAACATTCCGAATCGGGGGAATCCACGATTGTCGCCTCCTACAGGAACGGCACCTTTGCCGTAGATGCGGGGGGCTTGTCGTCGTCGCCGTTCTTCGCGGCAGCGTGCTGTGCGCGAATCTCGTCAACGAGCGCCCGGTTGCGCTCGTACAGGCTTTCGTAGGTGTAGCCGTTCTCGCGGAAGTAGTTGATCTGACGACGCTGGTAGTCGTTCATGTTCGGGTGAAGCCGAATGAACTCGTCCCAGCGCGTTCGGGCCTTGCCACCCTGACTCGCGTCCTCGGCGGCACGGTAGTTGCTGACCAACGACTCTGCCGTGAAGACCATCTTGCCAGGAAGCCACTCGTCACCGAGTCGCGTGTAAAGCTCGTCGGTGCGCTGCTGGGTCAGGTATCCGTTCTTGTCGAAATACTTGATCGCAGCGCGACCCCAGCGGGCGAGCAGACGACGCTGAGACTCAAAATTGAGCGGCAGCAGCCGATTGTCGTCCTCGTCGGTCGCGTTCCGAATCTTCCAGTTGATGTACCGCCTGTTCGCAAGCGGCATCGCAGCGCGAATCCGCTCCATCATGGCGTCAGCGTCGGGATGCTCCTCGCGCCACTGGTGGCGTGTCTGAGCCTTCTTCGACTGAGCCATGCACTTCCGCAGGTTCGTCAGAGCCGTCTCCGCGCACGCCTCGCCATCGACGGTCACGCCGTACTTCACGATGCAGGTGCTTCCGGTCCAGATCTCGTTGCCGTTCAGCCGATTGACCAGCGGGAACTCATAGCGGTTGTCGCGGTGTCCACACAGGCGACAATCGACGGAACGGTGCTCGCCGTCCCACCAGTCGGTGTGGTCGCTACGCCACCAGGGGAAGCCCCAGTCGCGCATACGGCTCGTGTCAACGTCCCACTCAGCGCAGGCGTCGGCGCAGAGATCGCCGTCCACGTTGGCGTAGACGCTTTCCATTTCGATTGTCGTCAGCTTGTGACGGTTCCAGGCGTGCTCGTCCCGCAGCTTCGTGATGATCTCAGCGAGATCGTCAGGGCAGCAGCGCGAATGCAGCAGAATGTTGAGGGTTACGCGGAACGCATGAGCGTCCGCAGGGGCGTTGTTGATTGCAAAGAATCGATCAGCATCCATGAGTTTGTGCCTCCAATGCACAGCCGCCCAGGCAGATTGTCGTCTGCCTGGGCGGGATGGTTGGTGCGGAGTCCGCGCAGAATTGCGCGATGCTCCTACAGGTTGAAGTAGCGACGGATCGTCATTTTGTGGTGCATCGTGTCAGGCGGGAGTCCCAGCAGCACCTTGAACATCGTGCTGGCAGTGTCCCACTTGTCACCCTGCTTCAGATCCTTCCGAGCGCCAGAGAAATACTCCAGCTTGTAGCTGCCATCAGCGTTGCAGCGAACGCGGTATTCGCATCGACCCCACGGCTTTGCGCCGTGCGTTCGATGATTCTTCGTCACGCAAAGGAGCCGACCGGGTTCCCAGCCATGCACCTCGTCGGGCTGCTTGCAGCCTGCGCCTTCGCGCAACTTGCCGACCCGCTGCTTCTTCTTGCGCGACTTCTTCGCGGTCTTCACCTCGGAAGTCTCGCCGACCTCTGAGGCGTGATCGCCTGAGAGATCGCCAGCAAGTTCCTCGCCTGCTCCCGTCATGTCGTTGTCTGCCGAACCGCCTGAAAGGTCAACGCTGACCTCCTCGATGGCTTCGGTCGTCGGGGGTGGAGCCACCGCTACCCGATTGTCGAGAAGCGACGCATCGATCAGGAACCATGCGCGGAACCAGTCTTCACTGTTTCCGTCGTCAGGGAAGCCGACCGTCAGAGCCGCCGCGCAGTCCTGCATATCCGCAGACAAGAGCGTCGGAGAGTCTTCATACAAGCCCCCCTCGTCGTCCTCGTGCTCGGCGATGCAATCGTCGGGGTAGTTGTAGGTTTTGGATGTGCCGTCGTGAAATGTCAGAGTCAGGGCGACAGGATCGTCGCCCCCGCTCTCGTTGTCCCACTCCAGCGCAAAGTGTGTGATTGTTCGTGTCATTTCTGCCTCCATGCGAAGGTGAACGGACCATTCCCGCTCAATTAGGTAAAGAAAACGACAATCCAGTTAGGCGTCAATTGTCGTCAATTTAGTCCTTTTAGCCCTTTTAGCCTCTGGGGTGTGGATCGCAGCCGCCCTCGCCGTTGTGGTCGAGCGATCCCGAGCGCGGGGATCGCCTCTACTTCCGAACCGCTATCGGCTGCTTTCAACGCCGCAGCCCTTCCGAGATCCGCCGGGTCCGTCCCGGCGGGACACTGCGCCACTCGCGTCGGCATGAAGGACGACAATCGGGCCAGAGCCGCCTTTGCGCCCTTTGCACCAGCCTCGTCAGGGTCATACAGGATCACAGCCTCAGACGCCCCAGAGGACGCCAACAAAAACGCCTGCTCCACCGAAAGGGACGCCCCGAGCGTGGCGACAAAACCGGGACCGCCCACCACAGCATCTAGTGGACCCTCGACCACAATCACCCGGCTTCCCGGCGAAACAGAATGGATGCCAACCAGCACTTCCGAGCGAGTAGCACACCCCTCCGTTGGCGACAATCCCCACGCCTCATGCCTGTCGTCGCGTGGCAGGTTTACCGTCTTGATCTTGTGGTCGTCCGTAGCCCTCGCCGTCCAGTAGACAAGTCGCCGTCGAAGATCGAATGCAGGAATCAGCAGCCTCCCTGTCAGAATCCGGTCTGCGGTTGTTCCGCGCCCATCCCCGGCAATAGACGACAATCCGAAAAGCTGGGCGTGCTCTGCTGGAATGCCCCGCTTCTCAGCGTACCGAAGCGCCGAGCCCTGAAGCGGTTGCGTCCCTGGCGGGAGCGGAGCCTTCGGCAGGATGCCCCGCTTCGCCTTCGGCTTCGCCAGTGGGTCTATGCGCTCGTTTGCCAACGCCAGGACGCCAGTGGACAGGTACGCCGCCGCCTCCTGGGGATCGAGCGCCAGTGTGACTGACACCAGCATCGCAGCGTTCCGACCGGACAGTTTGCAGATCCAGCATTGAAACGCTCGCTTACGGACGTTGACTGCCAGCTTCGGCTTGCCGCACGCGGGGCAGACACAGGTCCACTCCGAGCCTGCCTGCTCCTCGACCGTCAGGTTCCCGGCGACCCACGCCGGGAAGTCCATGCGAAGCTCTGCCGGGGATTGTCGCCTCAAAAGTCGTCCTCTGGGGGCGGGGGCGGTGGTTCCTCCTTGACCGAGAGATCTGAGAAAGCGCCCTTCGTGTACGCCGTGCGAACACGAACACACACGCCATCCTCGGCGTCCCGATACTTCCCGAGATAGACCCTCGCTAGGGCGTGCTCTTTCTCCTTCTCAGTCCGATTGAGGCTGATGATCACATCGCTGACCCTGACCTTTTCATAGCAGTCGGCTACGTCGCGGGGCCGAAGCACATGCTCTCTGCGGTCAGCGCCCTTGTCGGGGCGCTGCGCCTGCGTTGGCGAGCACACTGCGTATCCGGTGTGGCCTCGGAACTCGATCCGCTCGCTCAGAGCCTTGAGTTGCCGAAACGCGATCTTCTGTCTCTGGTACTCAGACTCGCCATCGACCCCGGCCCACAGCAGGTCGCCGTAGTCAACGACAATCAGGTCAGGCACCCACCCATGCGCTGATCTCAGTTCCTTGACCTCGGCGAGCACATCGTCATAGGTGGCTCGCCAGGAATCGAGATCCCCGAACCCTCGGACTACGAGATTCTGCTTCAACAGCCGATACTCGCGCTGCATGATCGCCATGACCTTCGTGTCGAGATTCCCGGTCTTCACCTCGCGATACAGGCTGTCAGCGAAGCGAGCTTCGTAGCGATCCTCGGTCTTGCCTCGACCGCCCTCCAGTACGAAGTGCAGACACCGCTTCCGTCGCCTCGCTGTGGTGAATCCCCGCTGGACGCACCAGAAAGTCTTGCCGATGCCGCTGTACGCCATGACGACTTCAAGCTGACCGGGCGACAATCCACCGTCCATCGCTCTGTCGATCTTGTCGATGCCGATGGGGTGCGACACCGCGCTTCGTTCAGCGGTCTGGCGACGATGCTGCCTGTCGCCCAGTTCTTCAAAAAACCACCCGCGATCTGCCGTCCCGAACCGGATCGTGCTCATTTCCTCGATCCGACCCATCATCAGACTCATGGCTGTCTCGTGGTCGCCGCCGTTCCACGCATCCCGCGCCTCAGAAAAGCCGAGCATGAACGTCTGGCGTCGCGCCCATTCAACGATGCTCTCGCGAACGTACTCATTGTCGCGAACGTCGATTGTCGCCTCGACAATCTCCGCTGCCCCCACCCTCGCCGGGTCGTCGTCGCCTAGTCGCCGAAGCTCGGTCTGTAGCTTGAGCATGGACGGATTGTCGTCTTCGCCAATGACCTGCCAGCCCCAGAGGCTTGCCGGGTCCGTCCAACCGAGTTGGTCTGCCGACACGAAACGTCGAACGAGCGCCTTGAGCCCAGGATCGTCAAGCATCGTCCGAACAAGCTGACGCTGAAATTGTGGTCCGAACTCGTCAGCGCCGCGCATCGCACCGTCTCCACTCCGTTCGGGGCGGCAGCAGGCGGCGACAATCCGAAGACACCCGGCACTGCTGGCACCATTCACTGTCTGGGTGCCAGCCACCCGTCAGGGCTGTCGCAGAGCCTAGACAGACCTCTGGTTCGGCGGCGAACGCCGCCTTACACGCCTCGCCGAGCATGGTCAGTTCGGCTACCCGGTCTGTGTCGTCCACCACCGCCTTGCGGTCGCTGACCTCCTGATCCATCGACGCCATGCGCCCGACCATCCAACCGTCATACTTGTCTCGGAACTCGTCACCAACCTGATGCAGATCCTTGAGCGGGATGCGCCGACACCAGCGGATCGCGTCGTGACGAGCGATGATCCAGTGTCTCGCGTCCACCTCGTTCCGCTTCGCCCAGGTCAAGAAGGCTCCAGCCACCTTCAGCATGTTGGCGGAATGGGAGAGCGGGAATGTCCCAGGTCGCCCACAGAGCCGCTGTGTCAAGCGGTTGTAGAGGGTCAATAGCTCGTGCGCTTTCACCCCTCCTGCCCGCCCTTTGAGAGATTGTCGTGCAAGAGTTTGGCGTCGATCACAGGCTTTTCGCCGCCCACGAACACACGCCAGTCAGCCCACGGCGGCATTGGAATGACGCCCGTGGCTTCGCACTGCTCCTCATAGGCCGCGAGCACTTCTTGAAGGAGGGGGGCCAGCGGGCCAGCCATCGCCCTCGCCAGAGTACCCGCACGCAAGAGCACCCACTCGTGACCGCGCTCCTCCCACCACTGAGCCAGCCCCTCGGAAGTCAGGACCGGGATGCCTTCGGAGTCCTCGGCAGGCCACAGCACCTTCGTCCCTCGTGGATCAATCGCTGGCGCAACCTGGGGGCCTCGCCAGCCCACTTCGTAGAGGCGAGTCAACAACTCAGCCGTCGTGCCCTCCGCGTCGTCCAGCGGTAGGTCTTTGGTCAGGAACTCCATCGTTTCGGCGTTCACACGCCGGGTCCAGGCTTTGGGCTGCATGTCGCGCCTCCTAGTGGGTTGGTTGGTCTACTACGCCTATGCGTCGTCAGCCTCAAACGTCCGATTGTCGTCAAGCCAACTGTGAAACTTTCCGGCCTCCATGACCTCGGCGTCGAACGCCTTCTCGCCGCGATAGTGCTGGAGTCGTCTGGCGGCATGATCCAGCAGCGTCGAGTGCTGAGTGTCGGCGGCGTCCACTACTACGGCGCTCGTCTTGCCGTCTGAGGCTGTCAGAGCCCGAAAGTAGTCCTGCACCACCTTGACCTTGCTCTGCCCCCCGCTGGCGTACACAAGGGCGTCAGCGGCGGGTACGTCGCGTCCCTCGCCGATCACCGAAGTTCCGACCACCGCTTGCACCCGTCCGTCTGCCAAAGCAGCGAGCATCTTGTCCACCCGCTCGTTGTCCCGCCCGTCCACCGCAACTGAGCCCTCGATCAAAGACGACAATCCGTGGGCGTGCTCGATCTCCTTAGTCAGCACGAGGACACGGCGACCCCTCGCCACAAGGAGGTTTGCCGCGTCGGATAGCACGCGATTGCGCTCCACATTCTCCACAACGCCCTGTCGATAAATGTCATAGCCCGTGGCGGCAACGGCACCGCGAATCCGCAGCATAGCGATCCGAGCAGGCACAAGTCTCCCCAGCGCCACCATGTCGCCCACAGTCCTCTTGTAGAGGCACCGCCCGAGCACGCCCGCCATGAGCATCCCACGCCCGTCAGCCCGGTAGTGGGTGCCTGTCAGGCCCAGCCGCCAGTAGGCGTTGCCAGCAGCGGCGCTCGCCGCCTGCCATGTCTTCGCAGCAGCATGGTGGAACTCGTCAATGATCAGCAGCAGCCGATTATGGACGTTCGGCACTTTCGCCGCCGTCTTCGGCGTCGTCACAACAACGTGCGCCGCGTTGATCGCTCTCAGGTTCTTCGCGGAAGACGACAATCCGCTGTGTAGCCCGATTGTCGTCTTGTTTGGCAGGAGATCCTGAAACACCCGCACGGTCTGATCCACGATCCCCACGGTGGGAGCGATGTAGAGCGCCGGGACGCCGAGCGTTGCCGCCACAGCAACCGCGATTCGCGTCTTCCCACTCCTCGGCGGCAGATCAATCACGCCGCGCCCTCCCCGCAGAAATGCAGCCACAGCCGCGCTCTGATAGCCGTACAGGTCGATATCACCCCAGCACTCCTGGCGTGCGGGCGGCATCCCCCGTTGGTCGTCCCACTCGATCTGGCTTCGGTCGATACCCGCTCGCAGGGCGAGAGCACGCTCCACATGGGCCAGCAGCCCCGTCAGGAACGTCCCGTCGCTTTCCACAAGGCGAACCCATCCGTCCCACACCCCACGCTGTCGCACCGTGCTCTCAAACTGGGCTCGGGTCAGGCTCTCCTGTGTGACCCCCAGATCTTCCAGCCGCGTACAGGTCGCGCCGTCCGCGAACAGCCGAGCCAGATCCCCAGCGCCCCCGTACCTCCGATGGACCGAGAAGAAACCCTTGATGATCTTCTGGGCTTCGATGGGCGGCATCTGCCGCTCGCGATAGGCAACGTGGTGACGCACTGTGCGGAGAGTCGCGGTGTCGGCTTCCAGCTTCGACACCACATTGTTGACGACAATCCGTACCGTCATGCTGGCGGCTCCAGCAGCGTGTAGAGATTCACGCGCCGCGCTTTGTTGAACTCCAGCTTGCCGATCTGGAGGTAGCCCGCGTCTTCCAGGGCCGCTAGCGCCCTGTAGACCGTGCGTGATGTGCAGCCTACGATCCCCGCGAGCTTGTGGACCTTCGGCCATGCCTGCTGGCTCTCAGAGCCCACGAACGGCAGCAGGGCGAAGTAGACGAGCCGCGTCCGAGCAGTCAGCTTGCGGAAATCGTCAGTGTCGATGTGATCGAGAAATACCACCCCGAATCGACGTTTTCTCGCGTCCCGAACGACGAACCCGTCGTCAGTTCCTACCGCTCGACGTATCAAACCAACTGCATCCACACTGGCACCTCCTGGGATGCCTATGCAGATGCGGCTAGAAAAGTCCGATTGTCGTCAACCAATCAGGGATTGGCGGGAGCCTCTGCCGAATCGTCGTCGTCCCCGGCGCTGTCGTCGTCGTCGGCGACAATCGGTGACTCTGCCTCTTCGTCGGTGCCGCAGCTTCCACAGGCGGCAAGCGCAGCCATCGCCAGCGCCATCAGAAACACCGCACTCAAGACGGTCTGGTTAGCGCGGGCAGTCATTCGGCTGCGCCTTCGTCGGCAGCAGCTTCGTCAGCAGCAGCTTCGGGGGCGTGGTCGGCGTGGTTAGCGTAGCCGCGTCCGAGCGGTCGCACCGTGTCGAGCCCCATCAGTCCCAGGACAAGCGCCTGGATCGAGAGGTAGGTGTCGCTCGGAAGCTCGATCCCGTTGGAAGCCAAAACCTCCTTGAGGACGGCGACCATGATGCCAGCCAGCATCAGCTTCAGGCGAGTAGATGATCGTGCCATATTCAGTTCCTCCTAATTGAGTCGAAGGCGGTCATAGCACGGTTGCCGCTGGGGCGACAATCAAGACCTCCCGTACAAGACCTGAATCACAACCCCTGAGTTGACTCCTGTTCCTGGGTCGCTCTGTGCTCCGGTAATGGCGTCGAAGGTCAAGAAGCCAAAGCCACCAGTCCCCATTGACGCACTCTCAATGACGGCGACGTAGCCTAGACCGCCACTGAGCACTTGCACGGAAGGCCAATAGTCACCTGTCGGGTGCGCCTGCTTAAATACAACCGTGTAGGCTCCCGTAGAGTGGCGAGTGACGGCACCTAAATTGAATCGGTCGCCAACAATAGACGGGGTGCCGTTGTTCATTTCGTTGTACCGCCCTGCCGCAAAGATCGTCGTGGAAAGATCCTGGCTCTTGCAGTCGTTTAGGCTTTGAGTGAGACTGCCGAGCCCCGGCATAAACTGGACTTGACCTGTCTTGATCTTTGGCGTCGAATTGGTGCTGGTGTCGTAGACAATTGTGCCGTCCTGGGTCAGGTCCACAATGCGGGCTCCAGCACCTCCGCTAAAGAGCACATCGACCGTATCGGTGGTGTGCGTCGTTATGGCGTCACAGATCAGGTTGGCGATTGTCGTATTCGCGCCATGTGGATTCACATTGTCGTCAATGTGGTCGCGACAAACCGTCAGATCGACGCGAGTACCAGCCAGTGCACCGCCCGTGCCAGCCGCCTCTGGGATCTGGGTCCACCACCCCCAGTAGCCCGTGCCCTCGGCGTCACCGATGATATCGCGTAGCTGGCTCCTAAGTGCGGCAGACCACTCCTGCCAGCACTTCACCCCGTTATTCTGTCGGTGGTTGGAGCGATAGCCCGCCCCGTCTGAGCCCACCGAAGAATCCTGCCCCCAGCTAGAGCCCCACGGGTAGGGGTCCGTGTTTCCGTAGATCCCTTCAAAGATCAAGTTCTGCCAGTAGCTCGGGTTGCTGATCGCAGCCCCGTCCCACTCAAAGACGTAGATCATAATCGAGCCGTCTGACGGCGCACCGCCCGCGACTGTCTGGATCTCCATGTTCCAGCCAGGGACTTTCCGAGTGTCCATCGACTGCGTGTCTTCTTCGCTGGTATTGGCGTTCCAAAACAACCGGGTGCCCGCCTGCCCCGCGTCAAAGGTCGTCTTGATCCAGATGCCGTAGTCACCCGCTGGCTTTCCAGTCATATCCTGTGACTGGCTGTCGTCGCCCTCGCAGCCGATTGCGCTGCCCTGCTCAATTTCACCGCTGTCCAGTTCAACCCCAGCGGTGCCAGTCGCCGTAGCGCCGCCGCCGAGTGCCCCAACGTCCTCTTGCGCGTTGCGCTTCACGGTAATCACGGGTGCGCCTGCTGTGCTCACATGGAAGTAGGAGTTCAGCCCTCCCCGCCAGTGGTTGGTCGTGGATGCGGGGAGCCCAGCAGCCAGCATGGGGATGCCTGGGTTCGTGCAGCCTTCCGAAATCGTCCTCCACTCCGTAGGGGATGCGCCAGCAGGCTGCGGAAAGCCCATCGTCGGCCCGAATCCAAACACGAAGTTGTGCAGCAGCATCCGGCTCTCTGAGCGCCCGTTGTCCTGCATCGACTTCATATCGGGCAAGTCAACCCGCTCATTCGGCTCAAACCGAACGATGTTCCTGCTTCCCTTTGGATCGTCAGCCATGATTGTCGCCTCCGTGCATCAGTACAATCGGTTCACTTCGGGGTGAACCCCCGCTGCGAGGATAAGGTCAAGAATCTCGTCAACGAACCATGTGTCGTCAAAGAGATAGAAGGGGTATTGGTCGTTCCCGTCAACGGTGTGGTCATATACCACCTGTGCAGACGGAATTGTCGCGTAATCCAGCCACACATCGCCGCCGGGGATCGGCGTTTCCGTCGTGATTGTGCTTCCCGCGATTGTCGCCCGAAATAGGGAGAAGTTGATCGTCGGGATAGTGCCGAAATCGGGGATCACCGAAAAGACGAGATCTGTCTCGGACGCCACCCAGCCGCCCCCGCTCATTGACGACAATTGAGCAGTGCTCTCGTTGACCACCGTGTCGATTGTCGCCGTCTGGTAGTTGCCCGCGTGGAGACTCGTCGTCACCTGAATCCCGTGCCCCTCCATCCAGGGTCGGAAGATCGGCGACTTCGCCGTCAAGGCGTCGGGCGTCCCTACCGAGACGTTCGCAGCCACGCTCGGAACGCCCAGTTCTGCGCTGTAGGGACCGAGTACGGCAACCACACGCCAGATCTCGCCAGTCGAGAAGATCACTGACCTCCCTGTGTCCGAAGGGTCGAACGTGACCATTGTCGTCTGGAGCCACTGGGGGCTTGCGGGGTCCGTGAACCCGTTGAAGTCCCTACGAGCGTAGTTCGTCGCGCTACGTCGATCCGCGCAAGGGTCGTCAGTCAGACGTTGATAGACCCCGTAAACCGCGACTGGGGGAAAGTCCGCGTCAGCCGTATATGTGCCCGTCGTAGCCTTCGGTTCAGCCCCACACAGAAACGTCTTGCCCTTGTAAACGTCGGAAGGATTCGGGTAGAGGTCCACGAACACGATGTGGTGATCGTCTGGGTCGGTTGGCGTGTCCCACAGATCGTAGTTGCCAGCGCCAACCAGCACATCGAGCACCTTCTCGACCGCCCACATTGTCGTCGCGTCAAGGTAGAGCATGACCTTCAAGAGGTTCCGATAGACGGTATCCGTCATGCCTCTCAGACGCGCTACACCGTAGTTCCTTCCGAGCAAGTCAAGATCAGATCCCTCCGCAGTCTCCAGAAAGAATGACTGTCGAATGAGATCCACATCGGTCAGGTCGCGACCCCAGTAGGTCACAACGTCGCCTTCGCGTAGATCCTGGGCTAGGCCGCTGACCGTGGACCCCTGGTATTCGCGGGTCAGCCCCTCTAGTCGATTGAGCGTCGGCGACACCGTGGCAGTCGTGTAGGTGTAGGTGACACCAGCGACAATGAACTTTCCAGCCAGGGGCCAACGATGAAGCCCGTCCACCTCTAGCTCAGTGTCGCCCTCCTGGGGGCTCCCCACCGCCCGCACGAGCAGAAACCCTGCTGTCTCCAGCATCGTGTCCGCAATCGTAGAAACGATGCCCCGGTAGAGCCCGACCTCGTTACCCACCGTAGTCCTCGCCCTCTATGCCATAGGGGCCAACGTCACGAGGCGGGGGGCAGGTAGTCCGAACGCCGTAAAGGTTGGTCGTGTAGGTGCGGTGAACCACCGGAAGCATGGCCGCGCCAGTTGACGACAATAGACCGTCAGTCGTTTCAATGTAGATATCGAACGGGTTGAACGGGAGCGGGGTGCCTGGGTGTGCGGGCGAGATCGGAAGGGGCGGCACCACAAACGACAATGTGGATGCCGTCGTGCTCCAGCACACCCACTCTTGAGTGTGGACCCCGCTAAAGCATCGGCGCAACGTATAGCCAGGAGCCTCCACATCAGGAACGACAATCCAGACGTACATGCCGATGTGCGTCGGGAAGACGCCAGATCCAACCACAGGCCAGCCGCCCTCGTCGCCCACGTTGTCTACGTCGATGGCGACAATTGCCAGCCCCGTAGCACCGTAGAGAATACCGTCCGTCGAGAGCCCCAGAGCCCCCTCCAGCCCACCTGTCGTGGTGATCGATCCGGTAGCGCCTACGCCCATATCAAGTCAGCTTGCCGCTCGTGTACTCGGCAGGCTTCAGGTCAGTGAAGTTCGCCGAGAATGTGTAACTACCGAACGAGCCCACGCCCGTGCCGCCCGTGTCGGCATCCATCGCAGACTTGCTGGGGTAGATGTAGATCGTGCCGTTCGTCGGCACGTTCGCCGCGTTCCACGCGGTGTAGACCACCCGCATGTTCTCCTGTCGGATCGAAAGCATCCTTCGGAAAGCGTTGCCGAACGTCCCATCCACCGCGTAGGACGCCATCGCCTCGCCCCACACATCAGCAGGCGTGACCGCGCCCTGATCGCTCAAGCGATTGAGCACAACGAGTTCGTCTTGAGCGGCGACAATCGAGAAAGCGAAGGGGTCGCCGTTCTCAAGTTCCAATTGGAAGTAGTCGCCAGTTCCATCAGTCCCCAGAGAGTTGATAATGACTGGGTAGCTCCGAACAGCACCCGGCGAGCCCAGGTGCATAACCGCGCAGCGTCCGTTGTAGGCAATCGCCGTCGAGGCTGAAGGAGTCGGGACCGTGCTCGCGTAAAACCTCCCAGCGGTCGGGTCCGGTGACGACGTAGACGGATCGCTCGCCTCGTGCCGGGGACTGTCGTCTGCGCCTTCTTCCAACCCGACCAGCGTGCCCTGTGTCCAGAGCCTCGCCCCGGCGAACTTCTGGTCGCCTGTGGGATAAGCGGAAAGATCGCGATCCCACACCGCCGCCGCCACGCCCACCGGAGTAACGTCGATGTTGACGTACTCGCCGAAGCTGCCAACGGCGGTGTGATCGGCGCGAAGCTCGTCCCACGCGCTGTTAGTGGCATGGACGAGGGTGTGCTCAAGGACGTAGAGCGACGCCTCCTTCATTATGAAGAAATAGCCGCCCTCGGCGTTAGCGTCGGACGCCGGATCAACCATCGAGGCGGCTCCGAGCGCGTAGGTGTAAACCCCTGTCGTGTGGGGATGCACAACCATGTTTCGATAGACTGGGGATGCCTGATCAAAGGTGGTGTTGCCACTGTTCAGCCACATGCCATCCGTGATGCGCTGAACCGCGCAAGTCGGGACCGCTGGCGGCGTGACGCCCTGGCCTGCCGCTGTAAGCTCAAGCCAGCCGACTATTGAGTCCCAGCGTTGTGTCGCGTGCTTCATTCCAGTCTCCTAATCCGAATCTGACATGAGCGTTGCAACATGCCCCGTCTTGTACCAGCGGGGTGACGAAGTTTTGCCTGTCTCGACCCCCACGCGATAGGTGAACCATGCGTCGCCGACTGGCTCGTAAAGGTTCCAGTTGCTTGTCGCCTCTGACGCCACTGCGAGCAGGAACTTGCCGTTGCCTGACGTAGCGTCCTTCGGCTTCCAGATGTGCATGGGCTGGCCTTCAGCGTCGAACACATCAGGCGGGAGCGCCTTCTGAGTCCAGACTTTGGTCGTTAGGTCCAGCGTCCACAACTCCCAGCGTAGGTGGGCATCGGCTTCCCAAAAGATCACCCACAAGTCGCCAGTCCAGGGGTCAACCGCCATTGACGATCCCGGCATAAACACATGCGACCCAGACGGCGTAGCCTGTGCCACCGACCATGTGCCAGCGGCGATATCCCAGGAGTAATAGTCGTCGGTGCCGCCACAGCCCACATGAATAAAGCCGTTCGCCCCGACTGTCTCTGTCGATCTGGTCGCCGCCACGCACGTTCCACCGTCCGCTGCGCCGGGGTAGTTGTTGTGGGCTGTCCATGTGTCGGCACCTGCGTTGTAAAGTTCCCAGCCTGCCTGCTCTGTGACCCCGCTGCCGAGCGTCTTCACAGCCACATAGTCGATGGAGCCGTCGCCCACATAGTAAGCAGCCGCCACCACCGATTCAGTAGACGTAAGAGCGTGCTTCGTCTTCGCCGTCCACGTTCCATCTGAGGGATCTAGGAAGTAATTGTCGCCCGAAGTTTTGTTCTGGAACGCCATGACCTCCTGCGCGTTCTTCAGCCAGACGAGGAAGTTCGTGTTCGCGAACCCGTAGATCCCCAGTGGAGGCTCCTGCATCGCTTCGGGGGGCGACGCCGTACCGGGCCACTCCACAGGCGTAGGTCGCCCCGCATCCCGCACCTGAAGGAACTGAACGTCGGCTGACGCCGTGCCAGATGGCTGGGACATTGAGGACCAGCCGCTAGAGTCTGTCGTCGTCACCCCGGTATTGCAGCCGACAGTGCAGATCGAAACCGTGGCTGAGTCCCACTCCCACGAACCACCGGGCAAGCCTGTCGGGCCTCCTACGGGGTTACTCGCCATCCCAGTGCAATTGCACGGATCTGGACAGCCGATGTAGAAATAGTCGTTTGTCGCCCAGCCTGTAGGCGTCCCGTTCCGAGAGTTCGGTCCCCAGTCCTGTAGGTTCGTCGTGCCAACGCTCAAAACATCAAGAGGGTCGTCGCCGTTCCGATACCACAGCAGGAGCCCTTCGGGGCAGGTTGGCGACGACTTCGCCTCCAGCAGCCCTGGAACACAGCCCCCGCTCGGAAACGCCGGATCTCCCACCGAACTCCCATACAAGAAATCAACGTCTTCCTGCTCTAGCTCATTGGCGAACACCAGCGGCTCGTCCAGCAGGTTGAACGCAAACATTGTGTCGTTGCCGCCAGAGTCCACACCCTTGCCGATGGTGAACGTCACGTTTTGGGTGGGGATTGTCGTCGCAGGAAGCGTCCCCACCCCCGAGCACGAAGTGGACGCTAGGTTACCGTCGATGTAGATCTTGAACGAGTCAAACGCCATCAGCCCGTCATAGACGACAACAACGTGACGCCACTGAGAAGTGTTCACCCCGCCTAGCGTCTGGCAGATGATCCGGCCATTAACGTCCGAGCCGTCGCCGTAGTCCTCTGATTGGAACACAGCGAAAACGGCCCCCGTACTGGAAACGTAGATGTACCAACCCGTCGTGTTTGGATCGGCTGGATCGTAGCCCGTCCGCGATATGACCATCGCGTCCTGGGCTGGATGGAAGTGCTCGTCGTCGTGGTAGTACCAAAAGCTGACTGACCATAAGTCCGTGTTGGCAAACGCGAACTCGCCCCACGCTGGATCAAGATCTACGAAGGTAGCCGAGCCCTTGAACATCAGAGAATACTGATTCTCGACCGTCACACAGTGACAATCGCACTCGTCCCCGTGCGGGGGGTCAGGTAGGCCCGTCATTGTCGGAAGACGGTACTTTGAGTATGTGCCGGGTGTGTCGCGTGCCATGTCTACATCTGCCCTGCGATCATGAAAACATTCAGGACAGTAGTGGCTCCCGCGTCGTCTGTTGTGACTGAAATCTCCAGAGCGGTGCTCCCTGTGTCCGATCCCCAGGACACCGGAACGTCGGCAGCATCGAAAGGCAGCGCGTAGTCGGGCCACTTGCTGACGACGTAATCGGGTGACACGCTCGTCTCCTTCAACTCGATTGTCGCCTTAGTTGCGGGGCCGGAATCCACCTCAACGCGCATCCGGTACATCCACCCGAAGTTAGGAGGAGCGAAGGGCACAGTGAAGGCGCTTGAGACTGGGCTCGTCCCTACGTTGTTCAGAGTGACCTCAAACTCGACAGGATGTTTGCGGTTGTTCATAGTCTAGGCTCCGCTCAGAGTGATGTACGCGGTTGATGTTCGCGCCAACTCGCCGTCGCCAATCAGCACGTTCGGATCAGGCGAGAATTGGTCGGGGACGACGAATGTTACGTCGAAAACGCCGTCGATTGACTGAACAGCGTGCATGAGTTCGGAAAAGATCACATCGCCGTTGATTGAGAGCGAATTGATGTACTGCTCGACCGCCCCTGTAGCCGCTGCCAGGACCGTCGTGGAGTCATAGCCAGGGTCCATGACCAGCACGGCTTCGACGTTCTGCCAAAAGACCACAGGCGCTTGTGCGCGGACGTAGACGCCAGCCGCCCTGTAACCAGGGTAGTTCTCCCGGTCGCTAGGGTCGCCGTCAATGATCCTCTGAGCCTCCTCGATCAGGCCCAGATACCAGCCATACTCAGCGTAGAGCGCATCGCCGCTCTGGAGCCCAGCCACACCGTCCGCACTCGTCGCCGCGTCGGGGATGCTGTTAGGCCCGCCTGGATTGAGGGTGATCTTGCCCGTCGCGTAGTTGAGGCTGTAGTCGTAGCTCGTTATCGGGTCGCCAGCCACGCCCTCAGTCAGCGTGTGCTCCGCATCGACACCGCCCCCGGCGTAGTCGTGGTGATCTTTCCAGACGACAATCGGCAAAATGGCCGAGTCGAGCGCGATGTGGTCGAGCATCAGGCGAACCTCGCCGCCTATCGCAACCGCAATCACAGTCTCTCGACTACCGATATTGTCGTCAACCACCGCCGTCGTGCCGTTGCCGTCGTCCACCCACACAATGACTTGCCCGTAGTTCGGCGTCGGCAATTCCTCCACTTCGGCGACGACAATCCGTCCGTAGCCCGTAACAGCCGCGCCCAGGACGGCGAACTTCAACGCATCCGGCGTAGCTCGTGACAGAGAGCGCAGGTAGGACTTGATGCGCTCGCGAAGTTCCTGATCAGTCTCTTGATCCTGCCCACCTGTGCAGGAAGTGTCGTTGATCACCGTATCGATCCCGGCGACGTTGACGACAATTTCGGCGATTCCCGTCAAAGGCCCCACGGTGCCTGCGCTGATGTTGCCTGAAGTGCCAGCCACCACAGCGACAACGCCCACAGCCGCGCTCGTCGCCACGCCGATCCCGAGAGTCACATCGACAATCGTCCTGTAGAGGGGCTCGCCACCAACAACCGCCACCAGCGTCCCAGTCGGGACCGTCACAGAGGACGAGGTGTCCGCTCGGCTGAACGTGACGGTTCCGGTCGCCCTAACCGCGCCCTTTCGCTTGATCTCGTCGGGATTGCAGTCAGCCGCCCGAGCGTCAAGATCTTCGCCAGTCGCAGTGTCTACGTCCCACAAGTCTTGCAAGGCGACAATCTGATACGAAATATCGTCAAGCTCGCGAGCAACCGCGCCCACGATTGTCGTCAACACGCCGCCCACCTCTAGATCGGTAAGCGGCGTTCGCGCAACCACACGGTTCAGCATTCGCTGAAAGAAGTCGGGAAATGTCCTGGGTTCAAACTGTGCCATTGTCGTCTTTCCTACACCACCGTCAGGCCAACTGTCACGCTCTCAGCAGTGCCCACCGGGACCACCGTTGCCTCAAGCTCAAGCGTATCGTCGTCCTGGGTCACAGTCATACCCGTCATGCGGCTAATCCTTGAGTCGTTAGAAAGTCCAGCCCGCACAGCCTCTCGGAGCGCGAGGACCGTTGTCGCATCGTTTGGATAGCCCACCACAAACGGACAACCAAAGTTGCGATCCAGAGGGTACGTTCCCCGCTCCGTCCACAAACGCATCTGGCACGCCTGCACAAGGTTCTGAATACCCTCGATGATCGCAACGTCCTTGCCAGTCTTCGGATCGAGTCGAATGTCTACCTGTGGGCGTCCTGGGCGTGTCCCATCAGTCTCATACAACTTCAGGTTGGTGCCAAAGAGATCAACAGGCTTAGTGCCGTCCTGCGCCGTCGCAGCCGTCGTCTTCTTCGCGGCGTTAGCTGCTGGAATCAGAATTGTGTCGCCCGGTCCCGCCGTACCCGGCAAGCCGCTGTAGCTGATGTAGGGGGCTCCTAACGAGTTGTAGACCGCGATCTGATACCAGGCATCAGCCGATCCTAGTTCCCGAAGGGCGATCAGCCGTAGATTGTCGCTTCCCTGAATGGTGTAGGGTCGCCAGCCGCTCCACTGGTTGAATCGCCTGGGGGTTGCCCCGGCTCCTGCCGCCTGTATCGCGGCGGGGCTCCCCACCGTCGTCGGGCTTCCCTCGATAAGCCCTGTATCTCTGGCGTTTGCCCTCGCACTCGTGATCCCCTCTTGAATTGTCGTCGTCACCTGAAACGTCGCCTGCGCCCCCAGCGCATCGTAGCTATCCGCAACGCGCCGAAGCGATTGTCGCCATTCTGCCGGGAAGTTTTCGGCAGTGTCCACCAGCACCAATGCACTCTCGACTACGCCAGTCGCGGACGACATGAAAGCGTTAGCTAGATCTGGAAGGCGCTGGCCCGTCTCTAGGAGCGTGGTCGCAGCGTCGATTGCTGTTGCAGCCTCGTCCACCACTGAATCAATCGTGGCGACAACAGATCGAATCCTCCCGATTGCAGCGGTCAGGGTGTTCACGCTGCTCGTCAGGACGTTGACCGCCGCCCGCGCAACCCTGACGCCGTTCTGGATGCCGTTGAGCACATCTTGAACCGATGGCGGCACAGGCAACAGGGGCGTCGGCGTCGTCGGCGCAATCGCCTTCATGGTGATCGTGAAGGGGTACATCATGCGGTCGTTCACTGTCCGATTAAGCTCAAACTTGATCGGGACGACAATCAGATGCTCGTTGTCCTTGTAGTTGTGCCAGACAAGCTGGGTCGCGTAGTTCTCGTCTGGCCTCGCCTTCATAACCGCGTAACGGTCAAAGAAGTGCCTGATCATCCGAAGCGTCCACCTCGGTCCTGACATTGGTGCCATCCAGGGCGGCATGGCTGGCGGTCCTACTGTGGGATTACATGCGAGGGCAGGCGTGCTGTCGAACCCCATCTTTGGCGACAATCCGAAATTGCCCTCGATCACGATCTCTTTCCACGCAACTCCACGCTCCTCGGTGACAATTCCCCCCAGCGTCGGCGTGATCGTTTGCCGATACTCAGTCGTCTGCCTGATGGACATTGGTCCCACCGGAAAGAGGAATTGCGTCGCAAGGTCCAGCGGGTTCGGGGATAGGGTCGAGCCCACCCCTGTTGGTCCTCGCAACGAAAACCCATAAAAGCCCTCCTGGGTGTAGGCAAAATCCTGCCAGATCGCCTGCCGCGCCTCCTCCATCAAACGAGCGATGGAGCCTTGAGCAACACCAGCCAAAGGTCGCCAAAGTTTAGTAACAGCGGGCTGGGGCAAGCCTGGGGCGCTCATTGGATCTTATCTCCAGTCGGTGAGCCGCCTGAATCTACCACTTCAGCGTTCGCCTGAAGCTGGGCGACAATCGTATCAGCGACCGCGCCCCACAACGCTTCGTTGATCTGCTGGGCCAGATCTGGGTTGGTCACTGGATCTTTGTCGATAGGGTCCATCCCCGCCTCAATTGAAGCGATCAGAGCGTCCCGAATTACCGTCGCGTCGAGTGCCATATCAGTCGCTCTCAATCCCGGCTGTAGCGACGCTAGCGCCTGTCGTGGTAGTTCCGCTGGCTAGGATCGCCAACGCCGCTATCAAGTTCGGGCAAGTCAAACCGAACATCGCACCAGCCGCCGACAGAATGGGAATCGCCTCCGACAGGTAGGGGTCTGGGAACAACTCTGCGAACGCCGACTCGTGGAGCATCGCCTCGACAGTGCCGCCACTGCCCGCGTCGATTGTCGTCTTCTTTCCGGCACTCAGTTCGATCTGCACGCCATCATCATTGATCGTAATTGTCGCCTCGGGTGCGGTGATTACCAGCGCCGGATTCGACGCCGCCTCTTCGGTGCCACCCTGCTCCACGGTTCCGGTCGTCTGGTTGGTGATATCAATGTCAACCTGCCCGCCGTCCTGAATCCCGATCAGGTTCCCACGAACGATGGCTTGATACTTGTACTGGGGATCGTCCTGCACGCTGATCTGTCGGGTCGTTTCGGGGTGGGGCAGCGTTCCGATGATGATCGGCTTCATCAAGTCGTTGTCGAGGAACGCAACCACCACACAGTCGCCGTCCGACTCGTGAACCGCCCCCGCCGTCTGCTCGGACGTAGACTCAAGAAGGAGCGTGTTGTCGGTCTTCACATCGACTGTCGCAGCCCTCGGCACCCACTGTGTCATGTCTGTGATGCCAAACGCCGTGTTGAGCATGGGCACGCGCTTCAACACCCCTCGGGTGGACCCCTCCATGATCTCTATGTCAAAGAGCCATGACGAAAACTTGTCAGTCAGCCCCACACGCTCTGGGCTGCTAGATGCGTCTGGATCGTCAGGAGCGTAGGCAGCAATCACATAGCCACGCATCAGCGACCCATCTGAGTACCGAGCGCCCTTACCCTGCATCCGGCGTCGAAGGCGCTGCAACGCGACAGGCGAGGTCGAACGATCTCCAGGCGCGTAAGCCTTCGACTGGTTCGGGCGGCGAAACGGTTTGAACCTTTCGCTCATGTGATCACCCCGTCGCGGACGCTGCTATTCAGTCCACCAGCAGCGCCAGTGTTGCCCCAGATGTTCGTTGCCTGCGGTCGTGCCACGTTCGCCAGCGCCGGATCTGTCGTATCGCTCCAAAGACCATAGAGGGCTCTGATGTGCTTCAGGCGGTCAGCTTCGGGGTAGCCACGGGAGACGACAATCGTGGTTTCAGCCGTGGGACTGAGCCCTGCACCCCATGAATGGCTTACTGACTCAATGTAAAAGGTGGTCGAAGTGCCTGGAACGCTGTGCGACACAACCCCCGCAAGATCATTCCACGAGGGGTTCCGAACGTAGCCGTCACCGACTGGAGTCAGTGGGCCGTCTGGGAAGTTCGGAAGCGGCCCGCCCTCGACAACCACCTTCTGACCCACTTGAAGGTCACCGCGTATCCCGGCGATGGTGAACGTACCCTCCCAGTAGTACGGATTGAGCACGTTCCACGAAACGAACATATCTCGCCATTCCGCAAGCTCGGCAACAAGGGACGCATGATCCTTGCCCTCGTACTGCGAATAAATCGGAAGGGACACCTCCAACTTCTTGAGCCCGTACCGCTTGACGCTGTGAAAGTTCACGGTCGGCTTGCAGATTGCGAAAACATCTTGATTCATTGTGGCTGGCATTTCGACCAGCAGGGTCATGTGGTTGTAGCGGTCGGTTCCTCGCGAGAGGGTGACGTTCTTGACCTCCTTGAGATTGACTGCACGGGCCTCCATATCGAACCAGGGGCTATCCTCGCCGTCGAACACGTTCACGAAGGGCTTTTCCCGCATGATTACGTGGAGGCGGCGGGGCGCACTTTGGGGGTGGTTGTTAGGCCCGATCTTCGTCGGATCGGTGTCCACCCACACCTCGTTCATCTGTGGGTTCCCGTAGCTTTGGACGAACTGCCACAGAGGGGTGTACTGCCCAGGCGACAATAGGCCAGGATCGAAGTAGACCCCCCGCGTCGGGTGCATGGTGTCGGAATTGACAACATCGCCAAACTCCACGGCAGTCTCCACCCCGTCGAACCAGAGCCCGCCGTCTGGCACCACAGGAGTCATGCCGTAGATTGCCGTTGGATTACTGACCAGCCCCAGTAGCTCTTTGACCATTTCGGTAGGCGAGCCGCCAATGTCGTGAATCATTGTCGCCATATCGACGCCGACCGGGTTGTTGAACCCTGGATCATACGGGTTGAAATAGAGCGAAGTGTCTTCAAACACCGACCCGCCGTCGCGACCCCGAATCGTGACTGTCGTGTTTGTGCCGCCTGACCCGCTAGTCGAACTTCTGATCGACACGCCATCTACCTTACCGACCATGATCGTGCGTTCGCTTTCTCCCATAGCCGTTGTGCGCTCGTCCGAGCTAACGACGTTGATCTCCACCCAGTCGCCAGCGTCCACATACTTGTGGATTGAGTTATCAGACCCCAGCCCGCCGTTTCCCATGATTGGCTCGTCAGCACCAACCCACTCGCCAAAGACCTTTGAGTCCATTGTGAAAGTGCCAGCCGCCGAGTCCAGACGCTTCGACGTTGTTAGCCTCGTAACTGTGCCCACCAGTTCAGTCCGACCCGCTGCGCCGGGAGCGATCAACTGATCCGCAGGGTGCATGGTGTAGACCCTCGCGGGAATTACGTCCTGCCCGTTCCATGCGCGGGCGGAAGTGTCAGTTGACGACATATTCGTGTTGCTGTGCATGGGCAACGCCACGTTTCGCACAGCAGCAGGCGACACGTTGCCCTCCATGAACGCCTGTGATTCGCCCTGAGTCAGCCCATCGACCGCTGCCTTTCGCCAATCGTAGAATCGGTAGAAAGTCACCTTGATAAAGTGACCCTGCTGGAGCGAAACGGACCCCGCTCCTGCTGCCGACTGCCGTTCGGCGACGACATCCAGATGCTCATACTCGTTAGGCAGTGTTGATTCAGCCATTAGAAGAATCCGTTATCAATAACGTCAATTAGCTTGTCGATCAGCGGGCCGACAATTTCAGCCCCGTCCGCAGCTAGACCCGCAATACCCGCCATTCCGTCCGCGACCAGCGTCATAGCGCCGCTCATAGCCGCCGCCGCTCTCGTCATTTCAAGCGTCGTCTCCGTCAAGCTCTGCATCGCACTCGCCATCGTTCCACCCATATCGGCGCGTCTGCGCTCAAAACTCGCTTCCGTCACGAGGTCGCTAGACACTCCGCTAACGCCCACCCCTGCCGTCACCTCCGACAAAGCCCCCTTGTCACCGCCGAGATAGCGGCGAGCGGTGTCCGCGTGCATCCGAACGCCCACCGCCTCCATCGCCCGCTGTACCATCGCAATTCGCGTGTGCTCGCCCCCGATATCTGGATCGGTGTACCGCTCCAGATACTTGTCCATCAGGGCTGGATTCTGACCAACGTCCTGCATCTTTTGGAGAGCTTCAAAGTAGCTATCCATGCCCTGCCCAGGGGCATAACCCGCTGCCGAAGCCAACTGAAACTCTGTGGCACCGCCAGCGCCCGAGTAACCCATTTCGCTGACGCCTTGAGCAAAGCCTCGCGTGATCCGTGCCCCCTGGAACCCTCCGAGTTCGCGCCCGAGATCGCGCTCCTGCTCCCTGAACGCTGTCATGTCAATGTCGCGCTGGCCCAGTTCAACCTGCTGGGACAACAGGGAGGCGCTTTCCTGCATGTAGCCCGTCAACTCAGCGCCATCGAGCCCCAGCGTCACAGCCGCACTCAGTTGCTTCCTGAACTGCGCGAGCCCGTCTGCCTCGGTTCCTACCCCGCTAGCATATCGGCTACTCTGAAGACGCCGGAACGAGTGCATCATGGCACCGCTCGTTTCAAGGCCCACGCCGTAAGTCTGCTGTGCGCCCAGCCCAGCACCAAACGAGTCCTTGCCCAGCCCGCGCCCAGCCCCCGACATGAACTGCCCGTACATCTGGTTAGCCTCGGCTGGTGCGTAGCCAAACCGTTCGGCTTGTCGCTCCAATCCGCGAGCGCCTACCGCGCTGGTAGACATGCCTTGGATACCAGCGCCTTCGCGACGCCTCGCCGCGTAAGACCCCCTCCGCGCCCCTGCCCGCCCCAGATGGCTCTGATACGCCCCACGCGCCAGCATCACCATGCCGCCCATCGCCATGCCAGCGTAGGGGATCGCCTTCATAGCCGTAGTCAAGCCTGCGAAACTGCGCCCAGACCCCGCTGAGGAAGAGGATTCGCCACCGCCACCGCCACCGCCACCGCCGCCACCGCCGCCG
>Ga0208299_1000412_pt1 | contig 39760 bp, 46 predicted proteins | sample 15_taG_FD_184089 | JGI IMG/M metagenome (GOLD analysis project Ga0208299, IMG submission 184089) | Marine viral communities from the Subarctic Pacific Ocean - 15_ETSP_OMZ_AT15312 metaG (SPAdes) (version 2) | ecosystem: Environmental > Aquatic > Marine > Oceanic | place: Pacific Ocean | collected... | reverse complement strand
AAGCAATCAAGAGATCCGCGCTATTAGACGCTCACTCATTTTATCTTTCGCCACTATTTAATTAAAGTAGGACTCTGATATGGCAAGCGGCGATAGTAAACAACTTGAACAAGCATTACGTGCGCTAACAAACCAATTAAAAGCAGCGATGAAGGGTGATTCATCTGATTCCACAGGTTCCGGTGGCATTGATCTTGATCCCAAGACGAAAACTGCTGATGAAGTTCTAGAGAATCTTAAAGAACAGCAGGCACTTCACCAAGAACGCAGAGATGCAATTGAGGAGTATAATAAAAAAATAAAAGAGACTTCTAAGTTAGAGAAGGATAAGATTCTCGCACTCAAAAAAGAAAAAAAAATACAAGAAGATCTTCTCGAAGTACAAGAAGAACAGTTAGAAAATCTTGAAAAGCAGGTGAGCGCCTGGGGGAGATTTAAATCATCAAAATTTGTACAAGGCGCGAAAAAAGCGGCAAAGATCGCCAAGGAATTAAATACTGCCATAGACGGCGTATCCAACAGTGCCTCCACTGCGGCAGAAAAATTTGGTGGATTAGAACGCGGATTATTAAATTTTGAGACTGCCAAAACGCAAGCAAAAAAGATTGATCAACTTTCCACCAGTTTACAGCGAAGTTCTGGATTGTCCGGTGACTTTACAGGCAACCTCATCCACACCCAACGCGAACTCCGAAGTTTCGGCATTACAAGTGAAGCCACAGCGGGCGCAATTCAATCACTTGGTACGGGAATGTCAGATTTTACTCGCATGGATAAATTCTCCCGAGAAGAATTGACCAAAACTGTTTTAAAATTTACAACCTTGGGTGTTAGCGTTGAAGACACCACAAAACTCTTAGAAATGGGCACCAAGACCCTTGGAATGTCTAATGAACAAGCACTTACTTTACAAGCGAACCTTGTTAAAACTGCTAAAGGTATTGGTATTGCTCCATCGCAGATGGTTCAAGGGTTTGCTAGTGCCGCACCACGCTTGGCAGCACACGGCAGCGCGATGGAAAAGGTCTTTAAGGGACTTGCGCTACAATCTAAAAATACAGGTGCCAGTATTGATGAACTGTTAGGTGTGGCGGCAGGGTTTGATACTTTTGAAAGTGCTGCCCAGAAAACTTCTCAATTAAACGCCATGTTCGGTACTCAACTTAATAGTGTTGAGTTATTAAATGCGAGTGAAGAAGAAAGAATCCAAATTATGCAAGCCAGTCTTGCCGCATCAGGCAAGTCCATTGATACAATGGGTCGTTTTGAAATTAAATCCCTTGCTCAAATTTTAGGTGTAGATGATGGTGCCGTTAGGAGGATGTTCGGTGGCGCAGCAGAAGGGTTGGAGGATTTAGAGAAAAAGGCGAGTGCCGCTAAGTCTGAAGTAAATCTTGAAGATGCGATGACCAAAACTGTTTCTATCCAAGAGAGACTTGTGGCGGGAAATGAAGCGTTTAAAAACACATCAATAGAACATGTCCTTCCTGCACTTAAAAAACAGGCAGATGGATTAACCAAGAATAAAAAGTTAATGAACGATTTCGTCAAAGCAGGCAAGTTGGCAGGTACGACATATGGAGCGCTGATTGATACAGCAACTAACCTACAAAATACATATGCATGGGTAGCAGGAACCGAAGCAGTCGTTGATCTAAAAAATACTGTTATTTCTCTTCTTTCGCCTTTGAATTCTGTTTGGACAGTTCTTGCCTCAATAGGGGCATTATTCATGTCTAAAAAGGTTCTTGGTGGCGCTAAGAAATTTTTTGGCGGGGCGAAGAAGTTCTTCACCAAGGGATGGGGCGGCATCAAGAGTGGTGCTGGCAAAGCATGGGGCGGTATCAAGAGTGGTGCTGGAAAGGCATTGAGTGCCACCAAGTCTGGATATGGCACCGTCGCAAGAGGCGCGTCCAGAATTGCTGGCAAAGTATTTCCCAGTGTGCGTAAAATTTTTGGCGCTGTTGCTAAAGGAATCGGTCGATTCGCCGGTCCAATTGGCGCTGCTTTATTTAGTGGCGTAGAAGCATCCAACATATTAAGCAATACTAAATTATCTAAAAGGCAAAAAGCGTCTGCATTGTTAACGGCGGGCGGTGGTTTACTTGGTGGTGTTGTTGGTGGTCTTGGCGCGGGCATGATTGGTAGTGTGGGGGGTCCATTGGCAATCGCCACAAGCATTCTTGGCGCGGGTGCAGGTGAGTGGTTGGGTAGGATGTTGGCCGGAGATAAAGACGTTCAAAATCTATTAGTGCCCCACATAATTCCCTTGTTACCAGATGGATCTAATAATGTCGAGATTCTCCCCTCAAATCCTACGACGGCACCTGTTAACTCTCCACGTCCATCACGACCAGCACTTGTTCCTCCGCGCATAACTCCCACGGCAACTGCCACAAACGCACAAACGGCAAGTATCACTTCCACAATGGGAAAAATGACAGGAAACACTTCAGAAAAATTACAACCTGTATTCAACGTAGCCGTGCAAGTAGGGGATGAGCGCATACTGTCTAAGGTGGTCGCCAAGGCGATAAATAATGGCAACACCCTCGCAGGAGTTCCAACAAGTAACACATAGGAGATAAACAAATGGCAGAAAATAAACCCAAAAAGAAAGTTCCCAAGAAAAAAAAACCGGGACGAGACACGCCCGATGTTCCCATGCGTTTTTTGAACGGTGGGTCAAGTAACGATTTACGCTTTTATCACGGTGACTTCCAGAGTGATTCCTTGGCAAATAATTTATCTCAATTTGTTGAAATATATCATCTTCCTTCTGATCAATCGGTAGCATTTAAAGCAGCGATTACATCATTTACAGATAACTATTCCCAGCAGTGGAATGCCACTGAGGTGTTTGGGAGAATGGACCCAATTGTTAATTATCAAAGAACACGGAGAAATATCATCGTGGGGATTGATGTGATGGCAGCAAATTTCGCTGAAGCGGAAGTAAATTTAGGCAAATTAAGTCTCCTAGAACAAATGCAATATCCGGTTATGGATGCATTATCACAAGATGGTGCAGATAGCACCGGACATATGATGGGGGGTCCATTGGTAAAAATTAAATTTTTAAATTGGATTTCTGCTGGTTCCGGGGAGGGTGATGCTAAAGAACGGGGAATTATGGGGTACATTGGTGGTGTTCAATTTTCACCCAAAATTGATTTGGGGGTTTTTCAAGATGGATTAAATATTTATCCCAAAGGGTATGAAATATCTCTTAACTTAACAGTAATACATGAAGAAATGCTAGGGTGGAAATTATCCAATAATGGAAAAACAGTTCCACTCAATCCCTCTTTTCCTTATGGTACGAAAGGCGCGGCGATGGGAAAGACAACTGCCAGCACGACACCTCGCGGTGGGGCGGCAAATGTATTTTCCGATGAATCTCCTCCTGAAACCCAAGAGGCAAACGCCGAAGCAATTACAAAATCAAACGGAAAGGGATAATATTATGACTTCACGATACCTAACCAGACAAATTTTTGCAAATACAGATGATGCTTATGATAGTATCTTTGACAAGAGAAAAATAAACTTCGTTGAGCAATTTAATACTGGCGATTTACGTTATCCTACTTCGTCCGAAATTGCATCTTTAAGTGTTGTTCGCGAGACATGGAAAATGGGCGATAGATATTGGAAATATGCCTCTAAGTATTACAACAAACCAGAATTGTGGTGGGTGATTGCATGGTTTAATCAAAAACCATCGGAAGCAAGTTTAACAATTGGGGATAAGGTTTTAATTCCAAACCCCCTAGAAAAAGTTTTAGAATATTATGGTTACTAAAGAAGAAGAAGCATCAGCAGAAGAAGTACAGTTTGATGACCAGGCATTTTTGTGGGATTTTATAAAGGTTTTTAATAATAAGACTAGACCAAAAGATGGCAAAAAGGATGAACCTGTCAAATATCGCAACTTTATTCAACTGCTTGATAGATTTCCCTCTATTACCTCTAATCGCCTATATGGAAAAGGGGCAAACTCCCTTCATTCTGCGACTACAGCACAACTATCTTCATTGGTGCCCAAGTTCCGCCTATATAAGACTTTATCTGACGGCAAGACAGAAAAAAACATCGAATTTCCTTTTACCAGGTTTACAACAGTTGATTCTATAACTGATAGTGCATTAGGACGTGGGTCAGATGTAGGATTGATGAGTGTAAATTGGAATGACACAGGCACCAACCCCTTTAATGTCGGGGTATCTTTTTCTGGGGATATTTCTTTAAAATTTAATAGTTTTGAAGCACTTTTTAAATTAAGGGATAGCGGGGGACACGGAATTGCGTTTGCTGAATTGCTAAACCCCGAAGAAATCACTGGCAAAAAAATTACTCAGCAATCTTCCGAGTTCTGGGATCAACCCACCGTATCTAATATTGATGATTTCAAAAAAAGTATAAAAATGGTAATAGGGTGGGAATTACCCCATGACCCCGGTAATAATTTAAATTTAAAAGATATAGAAGAAGATCTGCAACTTTTAGAGCGCACATACATTCTACAAAACTTAGATCACAGCATTGACATAGACTCAGGAGACGCATCGATTACAGTTAATATAAAGTTTGCCGCAAGAATTGAGGGAATGCTACTCTCAACACGCACGGACCTATTATACATCGACCCCGCCAACGAAAATGAGATAGATAAAAAAACAAGAGACTCATACGAGGCATCTAAAAAATCTTTATTATCTAAGAAAAAACAAATGCAGGAGAAAGCAAAAGATACAAAAGCAAAAGAGCAACAATCTCGATACGCGGAATTGACCTTTGGCGAAGCACGAAGCAGCAATACTAATGTAGACAAGGAAATTGAAAAAATAAACGAAGAACTTAAATCCTTAAACAAAAAATTAAAATCCAATATATCTGAATCCAGGGCAATTGCATACAAGAGACTTTTAACTGGATTGAGGAGCAATATTGCAAATCCCACCCCTAATTCAGACGGGAAAGTGAAATATATAGATTTACCATCCACCGCCTTCAATGAGTACCTTACAGTCTTACAAGGGGCGGCAAAAAATAAAAAAGATATGAAGGATCTTCAAAAAAGAGAAAAAGACCAAGCAGAAAAGACAATCGAACCCAGTTTAAATGACGCTAATGTTTCTGCTAGGGATAAAGAACGGTTGAAAAAATCAGTCGCCCAACATGTGCGACTCAAAACTGAGGAGTTTCAAGAGATATATGGTGCGGAACGATCACTTGATATCGAAAGAATTGGTAAGGTAGTAAAAAACGCAGCAAGAAAAACTGGGTCTGGTGAAGGCAAATGGGGGGCACTTGGACCCTCTCTAGAAAAAAAAACACCAACTAAAAAGGATGCCAAATATAAACCGAAATTTAAAATTTTAGACAAAAACGGAACTAGGAGAATACATTATTTTTATTTAGGGGATTTAATAGACGCAGTATTTGATATAATCTATAAGCGCCCTTTGACCAAGAATAATAAAATAGACGGCAAAGACCAAATTAATGATGAGCGCGTTTATAAAGAGATAAAAATGGTTCTTGGACCTTTTGTATATTATAATCCTGTCACAAAAGAGAGCATCAATATGGCGATGGCAGATATTCCCGTTTCTTTTAATTATTTTAATGCGTGGTTTTTTGATAATGTCATTAAACAAGGTTTAACAAATTATACTCTTAGAAGTTTTTTGCGAGATTTATGCTCTAAGTTATTAAATAACGTATTATCTCCTACCCGTTTCGGACCCCTAAACCCTACGCGCTCCTTTGTAACTAGAGTTCAAAGTGTGCGAGTGGATAAGGATTCCAAACTTAATCAGTATTGGCAAAAATCCTATAATTTCCCCAAAGAAAGAATAAATGTGGAGGGGTTGTTAAGGAATATGCGCCAAAAAGCAGGAGGGAAAAAAGGTTCTGCGACTATTAAACAGACCGAATGGATATATCTCTATACTATGGGATCGAGTTCTGACTTTCTTGCAAAACATAAGGGGAATAGTGCCTTTAATATTAATAACGATATTCCCCATTATTACATCGGCGGTCAGCATGGAATTTTAAAGTCGGTATCTTTTAGCAGGACAAACATTCCAGGGAAGTTAGAAGCAGCATTAGCATCTGGCGCAGAACCCACGCGAAAGAACTTGTTGTTTCAAAATAAGTATGATGCTCAAGTTGAAATTTTTGGGAATCCCATCTTTAAACCTGGCATGTTGATATATTTAGATCCTCGTGGCATTGGACTAGGATCGATTGACACATATGGCACACCAACGTCCCCCACTGGAGTTGATTTCAGATATGATTTGGGTATTGGTGGGTACTATAGGGTTGTAAATGTCACCAACGCTATGAGCAGCGGAATTTTCTCAACTGCTCTTACAACGACCGCCGAACTAGACTTAAGGGATATTAGGATTTTAAATCAAAAAGAAAATGCCTAAAACTAATTAGATATTATGGCAGACTCAGAAAGAGAATTGGAAGATATCTCCTTAGAAGATTACGAGGCAGAAAAAGAACCTTTAGGGGAAAATAATTTATCTTCTTTCGCCATGTTTACCCAAAGAAAGAAATATAATGATACCACTTATCCCGTCATTACCATTCCGTCACCTTTTGATCTTTGGTATGATAAAAATAAACACTATTTTGGCAAACTCGATGAACGTGGATATGCGATTATTGCCAGAGAAAAATATCTAAAGCAATTACCAGGAGGTCCCAACTCTTTTGCATTAGATTTTGTTGTAGACGCCTTTAATGCTTTTAAAGAAAAGTATACGTTTCTAAACAAACGTCAAACTGCTGGTACTCCATTCCAATTCTTGGAAACAAAATCTGCATGGACATCAGTTGCTGTAAACTACAATAATTATTTAGATGGGGTCTTTCGTTTGTTCGTGGATAATTTTATGACCCAAGAAAAGCGTGATACCCAACTTGTAGACTTCAGAAGTTTTGTTAAGTTGTTTTATAGATTTATTAGATATAGCGAAGGAAACATTCCTATAACTTTTTCTAGTTTTATTAAATCTTCTTTTTGTTCTCCTCAATCCTCTGGGTTGATGATCGAATTATCAGACGATTCACATGGCAACGACTCAGACAAATATAACCATTTTATAAAAAATATAAACTTTGAGTGTTATGCAAGAACTGCGGAAGAATTTGGATTTAAGTTAGATAAAAATTATCCCGGTCGCCTTATTGCTGATGTGCAATCCCCTCAAATGCAGGAGTATATGAGTGCCTATCCCAAGAAACCTAAAAGACTAGAGTTGAGCGAACCCCAAGCACCTGTTTTTGAATTACCTGATGTGGCAAGTCCTGAATTGCAAAGTCCGTGGGCACCGGGGGATACAGTAGAGATGGTTGTAATAAGACCTCAAGATCCATCTGATCCTTATTATATTCTGGGGGGATATACCAATCCTCAAAATCAAAAATTTGGTGCAGGTGTGCGAGCGGGCAGTGCGGAAGTGCAAGGAAACATCGTCAACAAATTTAACTATATGGTTGATAATCTATTAGGCACCGGACGAGCAACAAAACTTTTTTTGAAACTTTCATCGACTGGCGGTCGATCAAGTCGCACCATACGTCAATCCGCTGCCCGAAACGTTCAGTATTTGCGACCCGTAGGTGGAACAATTGGGGCACTTGTGATAGGTGTTGAAAATTCTTTTTCGGATTCTCAAGGTGGGACCGCAGCACATTCATTAGATGTTAATCAGAACCGTCAAGTAGAGGAGTTTTTTGCACCTCGGGATTCATCTATTTTCATTTGGAAATATCTGTCTTTTGATGATTTTATGGCGAATGGATTAAATGATGCCATCGTGACCCAACCCCCACGCCGATGGCATCTAACTAGAGATAATGAAATTTATATTACTGCCCCCAATTTATCTATCCACCTATCCAACGCCGTCCAGCAACCCACATCCACCATTGAAAGGTTTAATAGATATTATAGGGAACGTGATGATATTACTATTCAGCAACAAAAATATACAGACTATCGTACCTTTGTGTATGAACCTTTATACAAAAAATATGAAGAAGAACTAAAAATTTATCAACGCACAATTAGCAATTATGATAAGCAATTAGAATTATATGACACGTTGCCCAAACCAATGTCTTATAAAAATTTCATTGATGCACGATATAATTTGGGGTACAGAGTGGATGTAGACATGTTAAAAGAAATGTTAACACAATTTTATTATTCCTATACTTCTAGTCGCCCAACTGTTTTTTTGACTGAGAGTGTAAAATGTGGAACATCAACACCCCTTACGAAACGACGTACAGTACAAAGGGAACAACTATCTAGAAATATTATAAATGAAAAATATGGGGATAGGGAATTTTGGATTCGGTTATATGGAGAAATGAAAGGGGTGGAGGATAAAAACAGAATCAAACCTGATAAACTGGAAGAGATTATTTATAATACAGTCACCCTTTTTCGTCAAAGCGGTGAAGGTGCCTCTTTAAAATATCTCACTGAACAGTTTCAAAAATTTAGTTGACACTCACTGATCATTCTGATATAATTTAGAACATGATTTTTCACTCTATTGATAATAAATCGAATTGTAAGTCAATTATCGTAAATGATAAAATAATAAACAACCCTGATTATGAAACTCTTAGTGGTTCTTGGGATTATAACACGGATCACGAAGGTGATCAAATACAATATGCTAATTTATATTTACAAGGAAGAACTATCGATGAGATATGCCCTTCACATTTAAAAGACCAGTGGGAAGAAGCAAAGAAATATCACAATTCATATATTAAGTCTTTTCAATGTGCCAAAGTAAAAGCAGCAGATTATTGTTTTTATGATTTGGTGCCTGAATCATTCCTCATACAATATTTTGGGACGAAATGTAAGATAATAGAATATGTTTTAAGTAATTTTGATAAACCCAGCAATTATAATTTTCTATTGGAGTTGAGAAAACTCTTATTAGATATACAAAACAATAGATTAAACTTAAAAATCTCAGAATTAAATAACCAAATGCAAAAATATAAAACGAGGCGATTTAGAGAGAAGATGACTCAAATACCTTCCCATGTTTCTTATAATTTGTTCGGAACTATTACCGGCAGATTAACAACGAAGAAACAATCTTTTCCGATGCTAACTTTAGATAAAGATTTTAGGTCTATTGTTGTTCCCAACAATGATTTCTTTGTTGAGGTTGATTTTAACGGCGCAGAATTGCGATGTCTTTTAGCATTAAATGATATGGAGCAACCATCAGAGGATATCCATGCATGGAATGTGGAAAATGTTTATGGTGGCAAAATCTCCCGAGATGACGCCAAAAAGCGCATATTCGCTTGGTTATATAATTTAGAATCCCAAGACCACTTATCTAATCGGGTTTATAGTCGAGATGAATTATTGAATAAATATTGGGATGGTGAGAGTATCACAAACCCCTTTGGAAGAAAAATAAAATGCGATAAATTTCATGCAATTAATTTCTTGATTCAAAGCACAACTTCTGATATATTTCTCCGACGAGCAATAGAGGTAAACAAATTATTAAAAAATAGAAAATCCCAAATAACAGCATTGATACACGATAGCATGTTGATAGATTTCTCGCAAGAAGACAAGTGCATACTCCCCGATCTCATTAAGACATTCGAGGCAACTGAATTGGGGATCTTCAAGGTTAATAAAAAAATTGGTTTAAATTTCGGAAATATGATGGAGATAAAATGACAACTGTTATTGGACTAGGAAATGCTGGATGTAAGATTGTAGATCTCTTTTCTCAATACCCTCAGTATTCTTGCTATAAATTTGATGTGGGGTTAAAGAAGGGTAAGGGTAACTTCCCTCTAAGAACTTATGAAAAATTGGAAGATTATGAACAAAAATTACCCTCTCCGCGTTCTTTTTTGAAGGGTATCACAGGTGATGTTCTTTTTGTGATGGCGGGCGGCGGAAAAGTGAGTTCTTATGCTTTGAGGATTTTAGAATCCTTAAAAAAGAACCAAATTACTGTTTTGTATATTCGACCTGAATTATCGCTCTTGAATGAAACTCAGTCTAAATTAGAATCTATGAGTTATGGAGTTTTTCAACAATATGCGCGGTCTGGATTATTCTACAATTTAATCCTCGTCTCTAATTCAGAAATTGAGAGAATTTTGGGGGGTTTGCCAATTAGGGATTATTATAATAATATTAATGAAACAATTGTTTCGACCCTTCATATGATTAATGTTTATAAAAATAATGACCCGTTATTTAATACATTTGATCAAAAACCTGTAGGCGTGAGAATATCTACATTTGGCATTTGCGATTTAGAAGCAGGAGAAGAAAATTTGTTTTTTTCTCTTGACAATGTGTCGGATATGGATTACTATTATGCTTATGATAAAGCAGAAATTGAATCAAATCAGTCTCTTTTATCGGATATAAAAAATAATATTAATAAGAAAAAAGAAGTTATCAAGAGGGTAACATATGGCGTATATGAAACGAATTATGAACAAAATTATTTGTATTGTATTCAAAGTACGTCAATAATACAACAATAAATCTGGAGGGTCAGGATAGTTACTGACTTTACCTTAAAATAAACTAGGAGAAAAAAACGATATGGCATTAGATTTAGCAAAAATGAAGGCAAAACTTCAAGAACTAGAAGACGGAGGAAAATCCAAAAGAGATGGCACCTTCTGGAAACCAATGGAAGGTGAACAAGATATTCGTATTGTACCGACCGCTGATGGTGATCCATTTAAGGTGTTCCATTTTCATTATAATTTAGGAGAAGGCGCACGAGGGGGCGTTCTTTGTCCCAAACGACAATTTGGCGATAATTGCCCCATTTGTGAATTTGCAAGTTCACTTTGGCAAGAAGAATCATCGGAGAGTAAAAAGATGGCAAAGTCACTTTTTGTTCGCCAACGTTTCTTCTCACCAGTAATTGTACGTGGTGAAGAAGCGGCAGGTGTACGTCTGTGGGGATACGGAAAGACAATTTACGAGAATCTTCTTGGACTTGTTCTTAATCCCGATTATGGTGATATTACTCATGTAGATGAGGGTGTTGACCTGTCACTTACATATACGTTACCAAAGACTAAAGGTGCTTATCCGCAAACGAACTTGGTTCCCAAGCGTAAGTCATCGGCACTATTAACGTCGAAAAAGGAAATTGCAGCAGCACTCAAAAATATTCCTAATATTGATGAGCAGTTTCAGCAAAAATCTTTTTCAGATTTAAAGGCAATTCTTGAATCCTTTCTGAGTCCGTCTACGGGTCCTCTTGAAGATACCTCTGTCATCAGCACTGTTGATGCTGCAATTCAGGAATTAACTGCTTAAGAAATTTAGGTAGAATATATACAATGATCAAAGACCACTGTCATTAACGTGATGGTGGTCTTTTTTTTTAACAAATGAAATGAATAAAATAAAAAATATAAATTTAGGAGAAAATATTATATGACAGGAAAAATATCATCTTCCGATATTGCGAAGATGTTAAATAAAAAAGCAGGTAGAAATATTGCCCATACCCTTGAGGCAGAAAATCCCACTGAAGTGAAAGAGTGGATCTCAACGGGTTCTCGCTATTTAGATTCAATTATATGTCGTGGAAAACTTGCTGGTATCCCAGTGGGAAAAATCACGGAAATTGCTGGATTAAGTGCTTCCGGCAAGTCTTACATGGCAGCACAACTCGCTGCGAATGCTCAAAAAATGGGCATTAAAGTAATCTACTTTGACTCAGAGAATGCTCAAGATCCAGCATTTTTAGAAAACTCTGGTTGCGATATTACTTCGGAAAATGGGGTAATATATCTTCAGGCACAATGGGTTGAACAGGTGTTGGAAATGATTGAAAGTTGTTTAGTTACAGGCGAAAAGTTTCTCTTTATCTGGGACTCTTTAGCAAATACGCCTTCCAAATCTGATGTAGAGGGGGATTTTAATCCTCAATCTTCAATGGCAGTTAGACCAAGGGTATTATCAAAGGGTTTGGCAAAGTTGGTACAACCTATTGGGGATTCTCAATCAACTTTTTTAGTGCTTAATCAACTGAAGACGAAAATTACAAGTAACATTTGGGAACAGAAATTAGACCCCTATTTTACACCGGGGGGCATGGCAGCGATATATAATTATTCTTTAAGAATTTGGTTAACTCGCTCCAATTCATCTAAGACTTTTGTAGAAGATGATAAAGGTTATCGAATTGGTACTTTGGTTAAGGCAAAACTTAAAAAATCTAGGTACGGTACGGAGGGTCGCACTTGTGATTTTAAAATCATTTGGGGCGATCATGAAAAAATTGGTATCCTCGATGAAGAAAGTTGGTTAGACGCAATAAAACCATCAAATCGATTGACAAATGCAGGTGCTTGGTTTAAACTGGAGGGGTATGATAAAAAATTTACTGGATCTCAATTTGGGGATTTAGTAAAGAAAGATGATAAGTTTAAACAAATAGTTTTAGATATTATGGATGAAGAAGTTATTAGAAAATTTGATGCTAGAGAGGTGGATGCTTCCAACTTCTATGAATCAGATGAGGGCACTTCTAAATCTGCGTCTCGGTAATAAATTAATGTGGGGGCACCTTGCGGGGTGCCCTCCATTGGATAATGAATATGAAGAATGTAGTTTTATTTGATATGGACGGGACACTTACCCCTCCGCGTAAATCGATGAATCAAGAAATGGTTGATGCCTTGGGATTGTTATCTAACTATGCATCTATTGGGATTGTTTCTGGTAGTCCCTTTGAATATATTAGGGAACAATGTGGGTATATGTTTAATCACTACAACGAATTGTGGTTACGAGATTTAATTATCATGCCCTGTAACGGCACACAGAAATACGTTTGGGAAAATGAAAAATGGGAAAAGGTGTTTTCTTTAGATATGAGAGAATTTATCGGAAAGGATTTATATCGCTCTCTAATAAATGAATTAACAGCACAGCAGTATCATTACGCGCTTTCGTCTTACGCCCATGATCACGTATTGACAGGGAACTTTATTTCTTATCGAGGTTCGATGGTTAATTGGTGCCCAGTCGGTCGGGATGCTAATCACGTTGATCGGGATCTGTTTTGTAAAACCGATAAAGAAATGAATATTCGGATAAATGCGTGCGAGAAATTAATTGGAACTAAAAAATTGGCGGATAAGTTAACATTTAGTATAGGGGGCAATACATCAATTGACATTTATCCCCATGGTTGGGATAAGCGTTATGCATTAACTCACTATAGGGAGAATGAAAAAGTGTGGTTTATTGGTGATCGATGCTTAAATAAAAATGGAAATGATAAACCGCTATATGACAGTATCAATAAAACTAACCCCAATTGCGCGTTCCAAACAAGTGGACCTCAAGAGACTATGGAGTTAGTAGAAAAAATTATTACTAGGATTGCGAACACCAATGACTAATAAAATTCTCATCGTGGATGCTATGAACACTTTCATCCGAAATTATGTGATGGACCCTTCAATTGGAGCAGGTGGATTTCCAATTGGTGGAACGCGAGGGTTTCTAAAGACCTTGCAAAAATTAATAAGAGAAACAGCGCCACACCAAATAATAGTAGTATGGGACGGGAGTGGCGGTTCAAAAAAACGCCGCACTTTACTGAAGCAATATAAAGAGGGTCGAAAACCCCTCAAACTTAACAGGGCATACAACGGACTTTCCTCCTCAGAAGAATCTCAAAATAAATATACCCAGATCAAGAAAACAATAGATTATCTCAATGCGACTCCCGTTATGCAATTTATGGTTGAGGATGTTGAAGCAGATGATGTAATTGGTTATATCTGTGGATTAAAGGATTTAGAAGAAAAAATAAAAATTATTGTTTCATCGGATAAAGACTTTATTCAATTGTGCAATAGCACTACCATCCTCTATAGACCCAAACCTAAAGGACAAAAGGATATTTTAAACGAAAGTAGGGTAGTAGAGCAATACAGTATTCATCCCACTAATTTTGCAATTGCTCGTGCCATCGATGGTGATAAATCTGATAATATTGAAGGGGTCAGGGGTGTGGGATTAAAAACATTGGTCAAGAATTTCCCTGAATTGAGCGCATCGAGCACACTTACTTTAGACGGTATATTTAACAAATGCGAAGATAATCTAGAAAAAAATAAAGTGTATTCTTCGATTCTAGCGTCAAAAAAGAAAGTAGAATTAAATTATGCTTTGATGCAATTATACACTCCAGAAATATCCTATATTGTTACTAAGGAAATAAGAGAGACTATTAAATCTCATGTTCCTTATTTTAATCATACTGAATTTATGAAAATGCTGACTCAAGACGGATTAATTAATTTTGATTGGGAAATTATGTTTCAAAAATTTAGATCAATAATATCAACTACTAAAAAAAATGATTGACCGGAAGGTTTTTATGGGGTATATTTACTCCACTCTACAGAGGTGCAAATGTCCAACAGTAACGTTTCTTTTTCTAAGTTCGGAAAATCTTTTCAGGAAGAATTAACATTTTTAATTTTAGATGATCGAGAGTTTTCGGATCGGATGCTTGAGGTCTTAAACACAGAATTTTTAGAATTTAAATATCTTCAAGTTTTCATCACGAAGATATTTGAATATAAGAAACGTTACACTGCTCACCCCTCATATGAAACCATGAAGACGATTCTCAAATCTGACATCTCAGATGAGAATGAAGTTTTACAAAAGCAAGTACGAGATTATTATGCGCGTGCTTTATCGTCAATGGATATTCTTGCGAATTCGGGATATGTTAAAGATAAGGCATTAGACTTTTGCAGAAAACAAAAATTAAGAGAAGCGATGATCAGGTCTACTTCCTTGTTGCAAAATTCTTCTTTTGACGAAATCTCCAAACTTATTAATGATGCCCTCAAAGCAGGCGCAGAGTCTAATGAGGGATATAAATTCATCTCTGATTTTGAGAAACGATACGAACTTATAAATCGTAGTACCATCTCTACTGGTTGGTCAAAAATTGATGATATAATAAATGGTGGCGCTGGTAGAAAAGAAATGGGGGTTGTTATTGCACCCACAGGGTGTGGCAAGTCTATGGTTTTAGTGCATTTAGGTGTTGAAGCACTGAAGCGCGGGATGAATGTTGTGCATTACACCCTAGAGTTATCTGATACTGTGGTGGCACGACGATATGATTCGTGCCTTACAGGATTTCCTCTTAGCACACTCAACCAACATAAAGATGAAATTTGGAAACAGGTTCAAGAACTAGAAGGAAAGTTGATCGTTAAAGAGTATCCTACAAAAACTGCTTCCACTAACACAATCCGCGCCCATCTTACTAAATTAACTCAAACGGGTGCCTTTAAACCTGACATGATTATTGTAGATTACGCAGATTTGTTGCGAACTACCTCCTATCGCAAAGAGAAGCGGGAAGAACTAGAAAGCATTTATGAAGAATTGCGAGCAATTATGCAAGAATACAATGTAGCAGGGTGGACCGCATCACAAACTAATCGCTCTGGATTAGAGTCTGAAATTATCACAATGCAGAGTATTTCCGAGGCGTTTAATAAATGCTTTATAGCAGATTTTATTTTTTCAGTTTCTCGTACAACTGAAGACAAACAAACAAATGGCGGTAGAATTTATATCGCAAAAAATAGAAACGGACCAGATGGTCTGGTCTATTCAATATTTATGGACCCATCTAATGTGGATATCAAAGTCATAGAACAATATAGTAAAGGTGATAACATAACCCCGTCACTATCTCAAGAAGAAAAGCAGAAATTCATGTTGAAAAAATATAAAAAATTTATAGACAAAGGGGCAACGACATAATGGATCTATCACAACAAATTTTATCCGATATTACAGTTTTTATGAAATACGCTAAATATGATAAGGACTTAGGCAGAAGGGAAACATGGGAGGAGTTAGTTAACAGAAATAAAAAGATGCATTTAAAAAAATTCCCCCATTTAGAAAAACAGATTGAAGATGCTTATCAGTTTGTACACGACAAAAAGGTATTGCCCTCAATGCGCTCACTACAGTTTGGGGGCAAACCTATTGAAATTAGTCCCAATAGAGTTTACAATTGCGGATATTTGCCTGTTGACGATTGGAGGGCATTTAGCGAAATATTATTTTTATTGTTGGGTGGAACCGGCATCGGATTTTCAGTGCAGAAACATCATGTGCAAAATCTCCCCGAGATTAGAAAACCGCGCTCCGACCGCCGACGAAGGTTTTTGATTGGGGATTCAATCGAAGGTTGGGCAGATGCAGTTAAAGTTTTGATGCGTTCATACTTTGAGGGCACCTCTACTATTCAATTTGATTTTTCAGATATTAGACCCAAGGGAGCAAAACTTGTAACATCGGGCGGTAAAGCACCGGGACCTGAACCGTTAAGAGTCTGCATTAGTCAGATAAGATCTATTTTAAATGAAAAAGAAAACGGAGATCAATTAGAACCCATTGAAGTACACGATATTGTTTGCTATATCGCTGATGCTGTCCTTGCTGGTGGCATCCGTCGTGCTGCTCTTATTTCACTTTTTTCTGCTGACGATGAAGAGATGATTGCATGTAAAACTTCAAATTGGTGGGAAAAAAATCCCCAAAGAGCACGAGCAAATAATAGTGCGGTATTGGTGCGTCATCGTGCAGATAAGACCTTTTTTATGAAACTTTGGGACAGGATACAAAATTCTAACGCAGGAGAACCAGGAATCTATTTCACTAATGATAAAGAATGGGGAACCAACCCTTGTTGTGAGATCGGATTAAGACCTTTTCAGTTTTGTAATTTATGCGAAGTAAACACTTCCAATATCACCTCACAGGAGGATTTAAATGAACGTGTACGTGCAGCAGCATTTATTGGCACCCTGCAAGCATCTTATACTGATTTTCATTATTTGCGCCCTATTTGGAGAAGGACTACCGAACGAGAGGCACTTTTGGGCATTGGGTTAACTGGTCTTGCAAGTGGAAAAACGCATCAAATGGACATGGTTGCGGCAGCACAGGTTGCTACTATTGAAAATGAGCGAGCGGCAAAGTTGCTAGGAATTAATACCGCCTCGCGTGTGACAACCATTAAACCTAGTGGTACGTCATCTCTTGTATTGGGTTGCTCAAGCGGCATCCATGCATGGCACTCTCAATATTATATTCGTCGAATTCGTGTAGGTAAAAATGAAGATATTTATCATTATCTTGCGATTAACCACCCTGAATTAGTGGAAGACGAGTATTTTAGACCTCACGACACCGCAGTTATTGCCATTCCCCAGGAGGCACCTCTTGGAGCAGTTCTGCGAACGGAAACCTCCACTTCTTTATTAGAAAGAGTTAAATGGTTTTCTCAAAATTGGATAAAGGCGGGTCATAAACGGGGAAACAATACTCATAATATTTCCGCTACCATATCTTTAAAAGAATTTGAGTGGGGAGATACTGGGGAGTGGATGTGGAAAAATCGTAAATTTTATAATGGGTTGTCAGTTTTGCCATATCACGGCGGCATCTATAAACAACCCCCATTTGAAGAATGTACTGAAGTAGAGTACAAAAGGATGCTAGAAAAATTAAAAGAAATAGACTTAACTAAAATTATTGAAAACGAAGATAATACAAATTTAAGTGGAGAAATTGCTTGCGCTGGAGGCGCATGTGAGGTAAAATACATTTAGTAGGAGGGTTCATGGCAACCATAGCAATAACACCAGAAAAAAAGAAACACGTTTTACGATTAATTAAATCTTATAAGGCAATTGATTCTGCGATCACACCTTATCAGGAACAACGCAAAGAACTACGCAAAGAATATATTGAAAATGAATGGTTAACTAATGACGAAATTTCGTTGACTAAAAAAGCATATAATGCGGTTAAATCTCAATTAGATTTGGACGATCTTTCTTCTCTAGTAGAAATTGCCAAAGAGGAATTATAAATAGATGCTTTTTACACCAATTAATAAATATCTTTTAGTCGAAGCGTTTGAGATCCCCAAAGAGAGAGATTCGTTAATAGAACTCCCAGAGGAATATAAAAAAAAATCAGGAGGTCGGTATATCCCTGTTCGCTTCCTCTCATGCGCTTCTGATTGCTTAGGTATTTATGAAGAATTATTTGATGTAGAGAGTGAAGTTATACTTGTGGTGGACCAATCAATGATTGAGGATATACTTATAGGGGATAGTAAATATTCAATAATACACCAAAATCATATTGTTGGAATTATTGCACCGATGGAGGGTAAATATGAAACTTAAGGACATTAAAAATATCGTAGCAGAGGAATTGCAAAAAGAAAAAAACTCAATTCTTTTAGTGCAACCTGAACCTTTAACAGAAGCGAACTTCGGGAGAGTAAAGAAAAAAATAGAAGTCGATAAAGTTCCTTTTGTAATGATTAGTGCTTTTCGCGGTGGCACGACCAAGGGTAAAAATTTAAAAAGGCAAAAGGAACTTGAAAGTCACGTAAGGGAAGCGGGGTTTCCGTGGACAAAAATGCCTCAGTCTGGGTATGTAGAAGATCCCGAAGAAGAAGGTGGTGATTCTGTCAACGTTAAAGAGAACTCTATTATAATTTGGGATGAGAAACGTCCAGATGTGCAACGAAGCAATCAAGATTTATTTAATCTTGCAGCGGGGTTGGCAGCAGAATTTAACCAAGATTCTTTTATTCATGGTAAAGTTTTAGGAGATGGAGATAAGAGAGAAATGTTTATTAAAGCATACGATAAATCCGGCAAAGCGATTAGGGAACCCTGGGCAGGTCCGTGGCAAAATATTTCGGTAATTGATGCTGATGATGTTTATTGGAGTACCATCGGAAGCAAAAAGGCAAAGTTGAGGGAAATGCTGGAACTCACTCGAACTATGAAGGTCAAAAGTAGGCACGACGCGATGCGGAAGCAACATGCGCTTGATGCAGTCAGGTCAGCACTAAAAAGATTGAAATAAATACTCTAATTATTTTTTAGTTATAATAGGTGGAACATGGCAAAAGATAAAAAAATTGAAGATCGCCCTTGGGGAACTTATGAGGTACTAGAAGATAGAAAACTTTATAAATTAAAAGAGATTATTGTCAACCCCGGATGCCGCTTAAGTTATCAATCTCATCATAAACGTACTGAGGTGTGGACTGTTGTTTCTGGCACGGGCAAAGTGATTTTAGAAGATCAATATCTTGATGCTTATGCGGGTCGCTGCTTTTTTATTCCTCGCGAGTCCAAACATCGAATTGAATGTGGTGGCGATAATCCCCTTATATTTGTAGAGGTGCAGATGGGAGAATACTTTGGCGAAGACGATATAACAAGATATGAGGATGATTATGGAAGAACTTGATATAGGATTTGTTACATTAGTGACAGAATTTTTACATTCTTCGGAAAGGATAAGAGATGCCACTGAACTTATTGATGGTGATCCCGTTAAGCAAGAGATGATTCAGGATATTAGAAAAGATTTTGATGAATCATGTGGCAGGGCAGAAGCACTCCGTCTATTGGTGGAGAACTCCTATCCCGAAAGTAGAGAATTTATTTTAAGTGAGTTGAGGGAAGTAACTATCCTTAATAACCAAATAGCAGACACTATTCAAAAAAGACTTGCTCCCCTCTTATGGAATTAGAATTAAAATATAGGGTCTTAATCGCCCTTATTTTATTTGTAGTATTTTGCGAAATAATAATAATCAACAAGGACAAATAGTTATTGGAGCATCTTTGGATGCTCTTATATATTGCACCCAGAACGATTTTACTCTTGTATATACACGTATTCTTCTCCCCACAAAGATAGAACCAGATATATATTTTTTAGAAAAAAAACATACTCAAGTTGATTTATGGAGATGTCTTTATTATGCGTTATCACTGAGTGGTAATGTAATTTATGCTGATAAGATTGACTCAATCCGCATTGAAGATGCACATTTGAATATTTTTACAAAGCGAGCACGGAAATATAAATTACGGGCAAATAAGATTGTCGTCTTTGATGATTATAATGTGAGTGGGATTCCTTCATGTCCTACAAATGCCCAAGATAACTTATATGAGGTACGCGACTGGTTTAATGTTAGGAGCGGTATGAAACATTCCCATGAAATTATTGACGGGCAAGATTCTTTTGTAAGCAAGATAATTTTTTATTATACTGATCGGGTGGACGGCAATCATAAACTTAAAGATGCAGTTTCAATTTCTCATTTAACAAAAGAACAAATAGACTCTATGGAATATTCAACTATAAACTCCCGCTTCAAAACTCTATATATGATGAAACAAGCGGGCATTCGAGGAACACGCAACGGCAGAGATCAAAAAGATAAAACCAAGTATAAATATTATGCCATTCGGTTAGAACATGATCACCGTGAAATTGTTCCCAAGTTAAGAAAATACAAAACAACCGACAGAATAATTTTTAATTATGACCCCCTAACTGATATAATAAATTTACCTTCAGTGGACTCAAATGCCAGAAAAGTGCTCTCCAAATATCTCTAAAAAGGATTCATACCACCTTGCGGGCATTATTTCGTTATTAGACAAAGGTGGAGATTTTAATTTACCTTGGCGTGATTGTTTAATGCCTATCGCCCCAAATTTTTTAGCAATTGAAAGGGCGATATTAGAATGCGCTACAGTGGGGTGCGAAACAATATGGGTAGTATGCCCCCCCAAGATTCAACCGTTGATTAAGCATCGCCTAGGGGAGATCGTCCAAGACCCTGTGTGGATTAGCAGAAAGCACGATGTATTTCCCTCTCAAAGCAGGAAGCAAATTCCTATTTATTATGTGGAGTGTAGTCCTAAAGATGAGGGAGTTCGAGATTCACAAGTATGGGGAGTTCTTTATGGAGCAAAAATAGCAAAAAAAGTTTCCCGCTCTCTGAGCAAATGGATCGAACCAGATAAATATTATGTTTGTTTTCCCATGAGTGTATATCCATCTCAACACTTGAGGGCATATAGAAACATGCTCACTATGGATGGAAATTTTTTTGTTTTAACTGACAAGGGTGAAAGTATTTTAGACGGAAAGAAAGTAGGTTTTGCATTTGAGAAAAAGCACTTAGGAGAATTGATATTATTTTTTTGGAGAAACGCTACAGGTAAATTTGATCCTTCACAACCCGAAAATGAACGAAAAAATGGAAAATACATAACTAAAACCCTCCCCTTAGAGGAAAGAAATTCAGGGCGATTTTTTACATTTGATTATATATTTAAGAATATAGAAAAAGAAATGTTTAATATGGTAGAAATGTCCTGGTACTATGAAATCGATACCTGGGAAGGTTGGAAAAGATTTTTATCCTCTGAAGAATCTCAAATTTTAAAATACCCCAAATTAAAATTACTTAATGCGGGAAAATGGAATAAAATAGCGGAAGAAGAAGACTGAGAGATAAACTATTTAAGGTAGGAGATTTAATGGTAACAAAATATTTTGATTATAGAGCAGGTCTTGGAAATGTAGGATCATACCAGACAAGCGGTAAACCGTTTCTTACTTCCTCTATCGATGTGCCCGTAGACGGGAGCGTTATTCAGATTAGTTTGCCCAATGTAAGTCGCTTTATTACTATTAAGAACACCGGATTGGATGATGGCACAACTGAGGTGAATTTACGGATTGGATTTGCTGCAAACGGGGTGAACGGATCTAATTATTTAGTTTTGGCAAATCAAGAATCTTATTCGGCAGATTGGAGAATTACTAGTGTTTATTTGCGAGTTGATAGTGGATCATCTTATAATGCCACCGCCTCAGTAATAGCAGGTATGACCACTATTGACTCTGGTGAATTATTGCATAATTGGACGGGATCGGAGGGAGTAGGATAATGCCACAAGGTGGATTTAGCAGAGATTTTCAAACAGCAACAAATTTAAGACATAGAGCAGAGCAGGAATTAAGAAAAAAAGAACGGGATTTAATAGGAAACGAAGTTATAGAAAAACTTAATCCCTTTTTTAAAGAGAGAATGGAGAACATAGAAGAAAATTTAATTTTGAAACAGGACGATACAATTACAGAGTTTGTTGATATGATGCGGCAGCGCAATAGATTATTAAAATTTTTGCTGTGGACTAACTTTTTTACCCTAGCATCCCTTTCTTTTGTTTTGGGGTATTTTTTATGAAAGTTAAACATATGATAGAAAAACTTTTAAGAGAAAACCAAGAGGAAGAAGTAGTTTTTATTTTGGATGATGATCGTTCTTGCTATTATATTATTGAACCTAAACCTTTTTTACACGCCGGTCCTCGTGCATTTATAGATAAAAAAAAGCAACCCTTTAAAAGTAGTGTTGTGATGGTGCGATCCAAAAAACTCTATTAAAAAAAATGCCCCGCCCGATCAAAGACCGGACGAGGACTTTAAATTAACTCAAAGAGTCAACAATTATTTAATTGGAGACATGTCCAATTTAAATTCTTGACCAGTTGTGTTGTTGCGTATTCTAATATGATCCGATTCCTCGAAAAGAGTCCAATCACCGCGCTCATTCTTCATATGAAAATCGCCCGTGTATACATTGTTAGCATAAACTGCCGCCAATTTTGCAGTACTTGAACCGATATTATATGTACTGTCGGTATCCCAAATAAGGGAACTTGCAAGAGATGCATTAACAGTGAGACTATCACTGCTTAAGTCACCTAAAGTAGAATCACCGCCAACTACTAAATCCGTCGTTACCGTAAGATCATTACCAATAGTAACATCACTCGGAAGACCGATTTGAAGTTGTTGCCCTGAAGCAACAGTGTCAACTTCATTTGCAGTACCGATTACAGACAATACTTGACTATCGAGATCGATAACAAAAGTACCAGAATCACCAGAACCACTTAATGAAGAATCACCAACTTGTGAATCAACATATGCCTTAATTGATTGTTGCGTTGCAAGACCATTCTCATCATTAGACGCCATGTCGTCTTCGTCTAGAATAGTATCCACGTAAGTGCTTTCACCACTAAACAAAAAGTTGTTTTGCAGAGTGAGAGCACCTTGGATATTTGCTGTACTATCAACATCAAGAGATCCCATCATCGTTACCGCACCAGCAGTTGAAACTGTAAAGTTTGAACCATTAACATCAATACCACCATCTAAAGATGCTAGTCCTGAAACATCAAGTGTGCTTGTTGAAGTAAGGGATTTAGCAGATGTGTCACCATCAGCATCAACAGAAAATCCTGTCATTGTGATACTTCCCATTGTTAAATCACCAGTACCATCAATACTTGCTGCACCAGCAATAGATCCAGCGTTAGTAATACCACCGCTAGAATTATTTAAAGATGCGGCAACTACTGCACCAGCAGTCGAAACTGTAAAGTTTGAACTATTAACATCAATACCACCATCCAAAGATGATAGTCCTGCTGCATCTAGTGTGGTTGTTGAAGTGAGCGACGAACCAGTCAAAGCACCAGCAGTATCAACAGAGAATCCTGTCATTGTGATACTTCCCATTGTTAAATCACCAGTACCATCAATACTTGCTGCACCAGCAATAGATCCAGCGTTAGTAATATTACCACTAGAGTTATCCAGACCAGCAAAAGTTACACTTGCATCAGTTGTAAGGTCTTGATTGATAATTGAATCCGCTTCAATATTTAATGCACCAGCAACTGTAATAGTTTTTGTTGCATCAATATCCATCGTAAGAACACCAGCATTATCTGGTGCTTTCATTTCCCATGCACCACGATCAGATGAAACTTTCATGTAACCAGAAACAATACCATCTTCCTCAACGTCAATACCAGCACCGCCAGCACTAGCAGCAGCACCACCATCATTGATTAAGATGTTTTTATCTTTCACATTAAGATTATCAGTATCAACTTGTGTGGTTGTCCCATTAACATATAAGTTACCAGAAATCGTGAAATCACCAGTAGCAGAACCTGTAACGAAACTCAAATCACCACCAAAAGATGAACCATTAGCGCCAGTATCAAGCGTTGCAGCACCGGACGAACCAACAGTCGTAAGACCACTCGCAGCACCACTACTAATTGTAGCAGTACCGTCAGTTAGACTTCCACCTGTAACCGCGCCAATAGTCGTATAACTACCAGCGTGGGATGTTCCTGAACCACTCATAGTTGTGACACCTGAAATAGCACCTGCGCTCATAGTTGCCGTGCCGTCCGTCAAGGACCCACCAGTAACCGTATTATCAGTTGAATAACTACCTGCTGTCGATGCACCTGAACCACTTACAGTTCCAAGGTTCGCAAGATTTCTGGACACATCCATAATTTCATATTGAGTGCTCCCCGAAACCCCATTTGTCCATTGAATTGATCCGAATGAACCTGTTGTACCCAGAATACCGGGTCTATATATATCTACCATATTTATTTCTCCTCTATGGATAAAATTAGTTTACCCATTTGTACGTCAGGTGGTCAAATTTTCTCTTGCGAGAATTTACCACCCTTGGTCCTGATAACTAGTATTTAATTAATCATATGCCTCATAACATGAGGCAAAAAAGGTGCAAAAAGAATGTAAGCACTGGTCTTGTTTGGAATAAAAAAAAATTATTTTTTAATTTTTTCTAGCATCAATTTGAATTCTTCACCCGTCAGGTTATTTTTAACTGTGAGGTGTTCTCGTTCTTCAAAGAGGGTCCAGTCACCTCGCTCATTTTTCATATGAAGATCGCCTGTGTAAAGGTTGGATGTAGAGATATTGTCGGTATGGACGTTCGAATACTTTTGTTCGGTATTTCCCAACTCTTCGTTATTTTCGGGAGTGATACTCCCAGAGTGTGAAAAATCTCCTTTTAAATTTATTGATCCGGTAAGACCAATCTGCCCCGTGTCATTATCTACTGTAAAATCGTTACTGCCAATAACTGCTTTTTTGCCTTGATGGAATCTTAACACTTGGCCATGCGCACCACTTACAACCGTCAGTCCACCCTTACGACCACCAGAACTAAATCCTCCACCGAACCCCATAATATATTAAATAGTTTTTTTTGGGGTTAAAGGATATTTATATAAAAAGAACTGAGGAGTGATTTAAATGCCGCGAACTAAAAAACCTGCCACCCAAGACGATTCTGTTTTGGAAAAACCTGAGACTGGTGCTATTCCCCCTAATGTGACCGAAGCAGAAATTGCTGATAAACTAGAAAAAGCGAAAATCGAAGGTCAGCAAGAGGTTTATACCCTTTATGCATCTTACTTTAAATCGCGAATGATGGAATATTTTGAAAACAAACAAGACGATTATGCAAAAGAGATGCGAGAAATTTATTTATTAACTATTAAAAATGTGACTTAATTAGTTGACTTAAGCAACATATTCAGGTAATATAGAGGCATGATTAAGTCTTCTATTCCGTTCGTCGGTCTTCATGCCCACTCTACTGCGGGTTCCCCCTTCGATGCAATTGGATTTCCACAGCAGCATATGGACTTTGCTTATGAAAATGGTTCTAATGCGCTCGCCTTAACAGATCATGGCAATTGTAATGGTTTAGCATATCAGGTATTACATGCCAAATCAATGGAAAAAGAAGGCAAGAACTTTAAACCAATTTATGGTGTAGAGGCATATTTTATACCGTCGCTTCAAGAATGGGCGCAAACTTATGAAGAATATAAAGCATCTAAAAAACGTAAAAAAGACGACGCGGGATCTGGATTTTCAGTTGAAGATGAATCGGAAACTAAAAACAACAAAGATAAGATTAATAAAAGATCTCATTTGATATTACTTGCACAGAACCAAATTGGGTTGAACAATATCTTTAATTTGATTTCCCAGTCTTTTAAACCAGGAAACTTTTATCGTTTTCCTAGAATTGATTATGACTTACTTAAGAAATACAATGAAGGCGTTATTGCATCTTCCGCATGTTTGGGTGGTATTTATGCAGGTAATTATTGGGCGAATAAGGACAATGGCACCGATGCTGTTCTTAATGCTATGCGTGAAACTACTGAAAAGATGGTAGAGATTTTTGGAGATAGATGGTACGGAGAGTTGCAGTGGATTGATCATCAGGATCAACACCAACTTAATCAATATATAATAAAGGTTTGTGATGAATATGGAGTAGAGTTGATTTCTACTAGCGATTCACATTATTACTCCCCTGAAGTTTGGAAAGATCGCTCCTTATATAAACGATTAAGACCTGGTATCGGCGCACTGGCAGGAGACTTGCCCGCATCAGTGGAAGAAGTTGGGTACGAACTTTATCCAAAAAACGGAGAGCAGATGTGGGAATCATATCAGAGATATTCGCAGAAAGCAAATATTGCGTATGACGATAATATAATTAAGGACTCTATTACGCGCACTTATGATATTGCACATAATCGCATTGAAACCTTTTACCCTGATAACACTGTACGATTGCCATCATTTGTGGTGAAAGAGGGAATGACCGAAGATGAGGCGTTGTCTCAAGCGTCACGGTCAGGTTTGGCATCCATAGATAATTCTTTAAATCTTCCAGAATATAGTGAAAGACTTGAGAGGGAATTGAAGATTATTAAAGATAGAGGATTTAGTAAATACTTCCTTACTATGAAGGCAATCGCTGATAAGGCGAGACTTTCTCAACTAAGCGGACCAGCACGAGGATCTGCCGGTGGAAGTTTGGTGGCATATGCTTTAGGTATAACGCAGGTTGATCCAATTGAGTATGATCTTTTATTTTCTCGATTTTTACGATCCGATGCTACAGACTATCCTGATATTGATTATGATGTCTCCGACCCTATGGCGTTAAAGGCAGAACTCATTAAAGAATGGGGGGATGATTGTGTAGTCCCTATTTCTAACTGGAACACACTACAAATGCGATCTTTAATTAAAGATATTGCAAAGTTTTATGATGTACCCTTTATAGAGGTCAACACGGTTACAAAAAAAATGTATTCTGAAACTATCCCTCTTGCCAAAAAAGATCGCGGAATCAAAGCGGGGATTTATGATCCAACATTTGATGAACTAATGAAGTACAGTAGTTCCCTTAACGACTTTTTAGAGAAATATCCCCGCATTAAAACACATGTGACGGTCCTTAAAGGGCAAACCAGATCTTGTTCTAGACATGCTGGTGGAGTTGTGGTGGGCGAAAATTTAAATAAATATATGCCTCTAATCTATTCAGGTGGTGTGCGACAGACCCCATGGACTGAGGGGCAACATGTTCGTCACCTAGAACCGATGGGATTTATTAAGTTTGATATTCTAGGTTTAGGCACTCTGCGTATGATTGAGGATGCGATTGCCCTTATTCTAAAGCGCCACCACAATATTGCTAATCCTGAATTTGCTGATATTAAAAAATACTATGATAAAAATCTGCACCCAAATATTTTAGACGTAGGAAATACAGAGATTTACAAAAATATATTTCACAGTGGTCGGTGGGCGGGCGTTTTTCAATTTACGGAACCAGGCGCTCAAAAGTTTTGCCAAAGGGCACAACCGACCAGTTTAATTGATATTGCCGCAATTACTTCTATCTTCCGCCCCGGACCTTTGTCGGCAGGAGTGGACAAGGATTATATCGAGGCAAAAAAGAATCCCCAATATATTAAGTATTTACACCCCATTGTGGAAGAAGTAACTCAAGAAACTTATGGATTTTTAATATTTCAGGAGCAAATTGCTATTCTTGCTCATCGTTTAGGTAAAAATATTACACTAGACGAGGGTAATCTTTTACGCAAACTTCTTACTAAAAAAGGAACCGGCAAAGGAAATGATGCAAAAGTTAAAATCCATACAAAATTTATAGATGGGTGCTATGAAAAAGGCATAACCAAGAAAGACGCTGAGAAACTTTGGCAAACGTTTGAATATTTCTCAGGATACGGGTTCAATAAATCACATGCTGTAGGATATAGCATGTTATCTTTCCAGTGCGCGTGGTTATTAAATTATTATCCCTCTGAGTGGTTGGCATCATTTTTAAATAAGGAACCCGATACACGTAAAGAAAAAGCGTTAAATATCGCAAAAAATATGGGTTATAAAATCGATGAAGTGGACATCAATAAATCGGGGAAGGTTTGGGAAATATCAAAATCTGGCAAACTTTTGCAACCCTTAACATCCATCAAGGGTCTTGGGGAAAAGGCGATGCAACAGATTATTGAGAATCGCCCTTTTAACTCAATGGAAGAATTATTGTTTAATGAGAAAATTGCATATGCAAAATTAAACAAGAAGGCGCTAGATGTGCTAGTACGTTCTGGGGCATGTGATTCTATTGTTGATGATCGTTTTAAGCACTGTAGGCATCTTTGGTTATCAGTTGCAAAGAATCGCCCTAAAACTGTTAAAAAATTGATGGAGAATATTACAGAATATGCTTCTGAACCTGATTTTTCTCACGAGGAAAAAGTTAAAAATATTATTGAATTAACGGGATTATTTCCATTTGAGTTAGTTCTGGATAGTAAGGTAAAAGAGCGTCTTTGTTACCACCAGGTAAAGTCGATTAGTGAATATGACACTTCTTTGAAGTTGTCATGGTTTATACCCCGTATAATCATACCCAAAAAAACTAAGCGGGGAAAAGATTATTGGATTATCGATGTCGTTGATGATTCATCTCAGTCAACAAAGATTAAATGTTGGGGGGTAAAACCGACTGATGAAGTTTTTGTTAACCGACCATATGTTGCTAAACTAGATTATGATGAAACGTGGGGGTTTTCTTGTAGGGGCGTTTTTAATTTCAAGATGATAGGATAAAAAGATGAAGATAGAAGATGATACATTGAAAATATTTAATTTAATAATTTCAAATGATGAAGTGGAATATGAAGCAAGCAATAGTGTAACTGATTACCTTATTAAGCGAGCAAGTGAATATGCTAATAGATTAGGTAGGCAGAAATATAAGATTAAAGATAGTGGATATATTGTAGATCCTCTTTCAAATGATCACAGACTCATTTATTATTGTGAAAGGGATTTTACATAAAGATGAAAGGCGAGATACAAGAGATGATTAATCGAGTGCTACGAGAAAAATGGCATGAGAAAGATTTTATAAAAGGGAAAGAGATTAATTTAACATTTACCCAGAACGAATACATGAAAGAGGATTACTCAGTTGTCGTTGATTATATTAATATTGGGTGGGATGTAATGCATTATAACAAATGCGATTCACAGGGCAACTTTTACCGTTCGTGGTTAAGGTTTAAAAGTCCAAAATATAAAAGGAAAGATAAATAAGATGATTATAGAATATACAAAAGTAAGAGAGAGTGCTATACCCCCTCAACGTGCAAACCCAAGTGATGCGGGTTTGGATTTATTTTTTAACCCTCCCCCAAAAGGCGTTATCCCTCTTGTAGACCAGGAGAGAGATGCACTAACTTTAGAACCAGGGGAAAGTAAATTATTTTCTACAGGTTATCGCTTTGGTGTCCCACACGGGTATATGCTGGAAATTAAAAATCGCTCCAGTATTGCTTATAAAAGATCATTACTTGTTGGTGCTTGTGTTGTGGATAGTGGTTATGACGGGGAAGTCTTTGTTAATCTCCACAACATTGGGACTAGAGCACAAACGATCCACCCAGGCGAAAAAATAGCGCAAGCAATAATGATCCCCGTAGTTCACTTTAGGGCAGTTGAGACAGGTAGCGGCAATCTTTATGATTGGTATCCAATTACTATGTCTGAACGTGGCGACGGCGCACTTGGTTCCACTGATAAAGAGAGATAAAAATGAAATGTTTGCCTCAAAATACCGGACTTACTTACGAAGATGTTTTGTTAAGTCCACGTTTTAGTGATATTCGCTCTCGAAGTGAAGTAGAGATTGGCAATTTGATTGCGCCACATTATTTAAAAGTCCCTATACTGTCTGCCCCAATGGATACAGTTACCGAAGGATCAATGGCGCAGACAATGCACGAGTGTGGAGGGTTGGGAATCATTCATCGCTATAATACTATTGAAGAACAAACAAAGATTGTTCGTACCGCCCTCAAAAAACGGCGCACCACAAAAGGAGTATTTGTTGGGGGGGCAGTAGGTGTAACTGGAGATTATTATGAGAGGGCACAAGAATTAATAAAACTTGGAGTATCTATTATCTGTTTAGATATTGCCCATGCCCATCATATTTTAACTAAAGAGGCACTTGGATTTTTGAAAAGAGATTTTTCTCATGTTCATTTTATGGTTGGGAATGTCGCGACTCAAAGAGCATTTGCCGATTTGTGTAATTGGGGAGCAGACAGCATTAAAGTTGGAATCGGCGGCGGAAGCATTTGCTCCACTCGTTTAAAAACTGGTCACGGTGTACCTGGTTTGCAAGCGATAATAGATTGCGCACAAGCAAATGAAGGTAAACGCGCTTTATTAATTGCCGATGGAGGTATTAAAACTTCAGGGGATATTGTAAAGGCGTTAGCGGCAGGTGCTGATTTTGTAATGCTTGGTTCCCTGTTAGCGGGCACCGATGAATCCCCTGGTGAAATTTTTGACTCGGAGGGGGGCAAGGTTAAAATTTATCAAGGAATGGCATCATCAGAAGCACAAATGAAGTGGAAGGGGGAAGTATCTTCACGAGAAGGAATCTCTACCTCTATTCCCTACCGAGGTTCGGTAAAGAACATTATAGAAGATCTTGTAGTAGGGATTCGCTCAGGATTTTCATATAGTGGTGTAAGAGATATAAAAGAGTTACAAAATAAAGCGTTTTTTATACGGCAAACTGCCTCTGGCATTACTGAAAGCGCCACTCATATTCTCTTGAGGGGGTGATGTATGAGTTTAAAAAGAAAATTAAAACGAACTGCACAACAAAATTCCCAAAAAGAATTTTCTAAAAAAATGGGATTATTTAATAAACTTTCTGATTTTTGCTTGACATGCAACAAAAGTTTTGATAAAAAAGATAGAGAAATGGTGATGACATGGAATGTTGTTGTGAATCGTCAAAAAGATGAAGTGCGACTTTATTGTCCAGATTGTTGGAACCAGGCACAAAAAATAATTAAAGAGGTTAAAGATGGATACGCAAACACAAAATCTAATGTTTAGTTCAAAATCAAATGAATGGGAAACACCCCAGGATTTTTATGATAAATTAAATAATCAATTTAAATTTACCCTTGACCCGTGTTGTACTGCATCGAGTGCAAAATGCTCAAAGTATTATACTAGTCAAGATGATGGATTGTTACAGTCATGGAAGGATGAAACAGTATTTGTTAATCCCCCTTATGGCAATATTAAAGCGTGGGTTAAAAAGGCACACGATGAATCTATTAACCACAACGCTATAGTTGTAATGTTGATCCCCGCCCGAACTGATACAAAATATTGGCATGACTATATTATGACTGAAGCAGATTCAATTTATTTTGTTAAGGGGCGCTTGAAGTTTGGTAATGGAATGAATAAGCAAAATGCAGCACCTTTTCCGTCTGCTGTGGTGGTTTTTGATAGGCGGCGATTTAAGTGGGTGGGGGGTCCTAGAGTTAGCACTCTCATACGGTAATGAATAATAAAACTAAAAAGATTATCTTCACGGTTGAGGAACGTCAAAAAGAAGATTTCAAAATTCGCCTCCACTATGATGGTTTGACACAAGCAAATTTTTTTCGTGCTGTCATGACTGGATATTTAGAAAAAGACGAGAACCTGATGAATTATCTTAATATCTTTAAATCGAAAAACGGGATTCACAATATCCCTCAAAGAAAGAAGGTTATAAAAGGTGTCCATCAATCTAAATCTACTAAAAATCTCTTTGCGTTAGATGATGATGAGGTGGAAAATATATTTGACATTTTAGAAAGTGAGCATCCCGAATTATGAAACGCCCTACTTCTAGTTTTGAAAAGTCCCCAACGCGACCGCGTGATTATAAACAATTAACGGGTTCAAAATGTTATAGTTTATGCGCAAAATTTCAAGTTGAATGCCCCAATAAAGAATGTCGATTGTGGATAGATTATCCTGATGATCTAAACTGTACTGCGGTGGCAGTCGTGAAAAATAATAAAATGATCCTACAAGAAGTGGGAAAACGTTTGAATCTTACGCCCTCGCGCATTAAACAAATTGAGTCTGCTGCGTTAAAAAAGATGAAGATTCGAGGAAAAAGCACTCTAAACATTTTAGAATAGTCGTTTTTGTGGTTTAAATACTATTTATTTTGTATTATTTTTATACGACCTAAAGGAGAAAATATAATGTCAAAAAATAAGAACGCACTCTTAAATGAGAATACCATTCGTAGGATGATGAAACTTGCCAGTGTTGACGCACTGAGCGACTCGTTCATTTCAACAAAATACGCCCCACTTTCGGAAAAGAAAGGATCATGGCACCCAGGGATGAAGTCAAAATCTCACCCCGGCGATCATGACGATGATGAAACCGCAGGTGATCAAGGTGCTGACGGAGACATCGATGATAGTGGTCACGGTATGCGCAGCGACGACAAATCCGACACCCATGACGGCGATGATTTTGTTAAAAAAGAATCGAAAGCGGAAGATGAACGCGATGCTACGGAAGATGAACTAAGCGATATGGATTCTGAAGCAGATCGCGAACGTGATGAACTTGAAGCAGATGATGTTGCGATGGAAGATGAAGTAACCCTCACGGATGATGAGGCGCGAGACATTATTGCACTAGCAGATAAACTCCGCGCTGCGATGGGCGACGAAGGCGGATCTGACGAAGCACCAGAAGAAGTAGATGCGGAACTTGAAATGTCTGCCGACATGGGCGACGAAGAAATTGCTATGGATGCCGAGGTTGAAGAAGAACCCATGCAGGAGGATCTTTATGAATCTGCTCTTGCTGGTTTGAACATTGATCTGGTTGAAAACAAGCAAATACAAATAAAAAATCTTAAAAATAAAATTTATAAAAAAGTTATTAATCGACTTTTAAAAGAATCTAAAAAATAATCTTTTATCCTTTAGGTCATATTTTCCCCTCTGAAGAACATAGATGGACCGAAAGAGAAATAGTTTAGTTTATTTCTCTTTCGGTTTTCATTTGGGGGTGATGTTAACTTCTTTAGGTTTTCTTATTGCCCTTCAGAATTGTTGATATCCTCTATCAACTAATTTTTTTCTATTAAAACATTTGACATTTTCCCACACTTGTATTAATCTTGTGGTATGCAAGAAAAAGTTTGGTTAGTGATCATCTTATCTTTTTTCGCTGGTTATATTTTGCGAATGCTTGTAGGATCGTATAAAGCGTTTATGGAGATGTCTGATTTTGTTATGAGGCGTTCCGATGATTGTTTAATGTTGATCGGCAGCGCCGTTCATCAAATTTCTTTTATAGACCAAATGTGTTACAAGGTTCTTCACGAACTTGATCCTGAAAGTGCGAAAACTTTGCGCAACACGCTAGACGAAAACTTTATTGAGTGGAAAAAAGATACTGTTGCGAAATTCTTAGAAGAATACCCCGAGCATTATAAATGGCACTTAGAAGATCGGGACTGGTCGGGTATGATGGAGAGACTGACACATATATATAAGAAAGGAAAGTATGATAAGTGAGTTCTCCACTATATGAATGGTCTGACGAAAAAAGGAGCGAGTATATCCTCAATCTTTTAAAACAAAAGGGCGCGATTCAATATGCTGATAATGTAATAAATTGTCAGAAAGCATTTTTGATAAATTCCATTCTTCAACTTTGTTTTAAAAAATCTAAGAATAGTCAGCGGTTACATAAAGATTGGATACACTATTTAAGTATTATAGATAGTTATATAAAGAACGAAACCAATATTATATGGAGAGATGGAAAATTTGAAATTTATCAATAATGAGACTGAGGATATCCAAAAACCAGCAGAAGAAGTTAAAGACCCCTCCACACCCCAGGATTTAATGTCCATGCTTGCTGATGAAGCGCGAATGGTTGGATTATATGGAGAAGTAAATGAAGATAACTGTAGAACCCTTATATCACATTTATACTCTATTAACTTAATGGATCAAGAAAAGTTAGATAATTCTGGTGACGAATCTCAAGTAATAAAACCTATAGAGATGCTTGTTTCCACAGAGGGCGGGCACGTTCAAGAAATGTTTGGTGTTGTTGATGTTCTCCGACAAATCAAAGAAACGAGCGAGATCCACACCGTGGGCGTAGGCAAGGTAATGTCCGCAGGTATTCTTCTTTTAGCAGCGGGCACCAAAGGAAAGCGTAAAATTGGTAAGTATACTCGTCTAATGCTTCATTCGATTTCTGGTGGGGATTTTGGATCAATCAAGCAGTTGGAAAACAATCTTCAAGAGGTTAAATGGTATCAGTCTAAGTATATTGAGGCACTTACTGAAAACTCAAATATGTCTTCACGGCAATTAAAAGCAATTTTTAGAAAAAAGTCAGATACTTATTTTGATGCTACTCAGGCATTAAAGTGGGGAATTGCAGATGAAATTATTTGATAGTCTTATTCGTGCTTGTATTTCGTTGAAGCAACCCAGTCATCAATTTCGCCTTCAAGAGATAGAAAAGGATGCAACGAAGATCGAGCGCCATCTAGAGAAAGACCACACCTTTAAATATATTATTTGTAATGGAAAACCACAACAGATTAAATGGGATAAGGTAATTACTTACGAAGACCCATCGGGGTTAAAACTTCCTTCGGATTGTTATAAAAAAGTTAAAAATGAGCGTACTTCTACAATGTTCGTGGCACATTGGGATGTATGCCTCTCCTCAAAAAGTTGTTTTAAAGTTCTTACAAAACGCAAACTTTCCGTACACTTCTTGATTGATAACGATGGAACCATTTATCAGATTATGGACACCAATCATATTGGATACCACGCCGGGAATAGAAAAGTCAACAACACAAGTATCGGGGTTGAGATTTCTAATGCATATTATCCGCGATATCAAAAAACTTATGTTCAGAAGCAATTTGGCAAGCGCCCTGTGTTATCTGATTCTAAGGTTCACGGTAGAACACTTGAACCCCACCTGGGATTTTATCCAGTTCAGCAGCAGGCGTTTGCCGCATTAGCAAAAGCACTAAATAAAATATACGATATACCCTTGGAGGTTCCAAGAGAGAACGATCAACTTATTAAAACTATTTATAAAGACGCCTGCTCAGGAACATTTAAGGGTGTGGTGAATCATTATCACATCACCAAGAGAAAGATTGATTGTGCGGGATTTAAGATTGATGAGGTAATCAAATGAATTTGAACGAATTGGAAAAGATGATTGAAGAAATGCTCCCCCTTTATGAGAAAAAATCGGAGGCAAAAGAAGGTGCACTTAATGAAGTCTTATTGTGTTGGTATCTCGCGGAAGAGAGTGGATTGAATCAAGTTGGCGAAATCGGTGGAGCGCAAGCAGTAAATGATAAAATTTATTCTCTGAAGGACGAGGCGAACCTTACTGACGAGATTTTCGACACACAAAATGAAAGAGCATGGGCGATGGCAGATGCAGTAATAGAATGGGCGCAGGCGAATGATTATGGAACCCCAACAAATGTGATCTGGACTGGCACAGCGGGCGCTCTACAGCGTGCGATTGCCCCCTTACCACAATACCCTCCGGGTAACAAGAACCCCGCCGATGTTTTATTAAAATTTGGTAATAATAGTTTCTTGGGTGTTTCTGCTAAATCTACAAGCAAAAAAACTGGCGGTATAGCGTTTGCCAATCCAGGGGTGCCTGAGTATGCCAAGAAAGGTTTGGAGGTTATAAAGGCGCGTGAATTGATAAAACTTGCCCGTAAATTTCCTAAATATAGAGCAGAGTTATTAGATGGGACCGACAATTCGCGGGACACCCTTATTAAGAGTTTACAGGAGTCGGGCGCAGACCCTGAATTTATACATAGTCTGTATTTCTATGGAATAAGAGTGCTGCGCGTCATCCGAGATAGAATGGTAGACTACATGACCCAGACACTATATCAGCGTCAATTGAAATTACACCTCCGCAGAGACTGGATTCGTGCTAGTAAATTAAATATGCCTTATTATATAGTAGCAACAGGGAGAGGGAGTGAGGGGGGTTATTCAGCAGACATTCAAGACCCCATGCATAGTGAGATTGCCAAATCTTTATCTCGCGATGATATAATCGTAGAAGAAGTTGATTTCGTAGAGATCAAGGGAAAAGAGCAGCAAACCGCCGCACTTAAATTTTATGGTATAAGTCCCACAGGTAAACAAACCTATTGGTTCAAGATACGTGTAAAGTGGGAGTCGCGCCCATTTGCTAGTTCAATTAAATTATTGGGCAAATAATACCCTTGACGATTTTTTCACCGTTTTTATAATAAAAAAGATTGACATTTCTTTTATAGGTGTGTTAATATTTTTATTACTTTGGAGAGGTTAATTAATGAAACAATATGAATCGGGCAGAAAACTTAATGAAAAAATAATGAATGGCGTCAATAAACTTGCTGATGCAGTGGGGGCAACTTTGGGTCCTCGCGGCAGAAATGTTATTATTAAAGGGCACAATACCAAACCCTTGATCACTAAAGATGGGGTGACAGTTGCAAAGTTTGTTGACTTTGAAGATCCTTTTGAAAACCTAGGGGCACAAATTATTAAACAAGCGAGTGAGGAAACAAATGCTACTGCTGGTGATGGCACTACAACCTCCACTATATTTGCACGAGCAATTTTAGAAAAATCTCAATCGCATTTAGTGGCAGGTGTCTCCCCTATAGAAATTAAACGAGGTATTGATTTGGCAGTTGCTGAAGTGGTTCAAAAGATTAAAGAAAAGTCCAAACCTATTTCATCTAAAGAAGAAATTGAGCAAATTGCAACTATTTCTGCCAATGGAGATGAGGGAATCGGGGCATTAATTGGAAATGCTGTTGATGCTGTGGGTAAAGATGGTGCAATAACTATTCAAGAGGCGAAATCAAATGAAACGAGTTTGGAGTTTTCTGAGGGGTTCCGTTTTGATTCAGGTTTACTTGCGACTTCGTTTATTACAGATGAACGTAGAGGTACACTACGCCACGATGATTGTTTAATTTTAGTAACTGATAGGGCAATCACAAGTATTGATGAAGTTTTGCCAGTGTTGGAGATTGCTGCCCGAGACGGTCGCCCATTTATTATTGTGGCAGAAGATATTTCAGGGCAGGCACTTGCTGCTATGATTATGAATGCTATGAAAGGCACCATGAAAGTTGCGGGCATTAAGGCACCCCGATACGGCGAAGAACGCCGCAGCATCCTTTTTGATCTTGCTATCTCAGTAGGTGCTAAATTTATTTCTCGTGAATGTGGGGTGTCCTTACGAAATGTTACGTTAGAACACTTAGGAACCGCAGAGACTGTTGAGTCTTCTAAGTTTCATACAACTATTGTGGGGGGTAATCAAGATGATGACGCGGTGGAAAGGCGAATTAATCTTCTCAAGCGTGAGTTAGAAGAAGAACCCTCCCTATCCAAGTGCGAGAAGATTCAAGAAAGCATAACGCGCCTTGCGTCTGCGATTGCGATTATTAAAGTAGGTGGACTGACTGAAGTAGAAATGACAGAAAAGAAGCATCGTGTTGAAGACGCTTTAGAGGCAGTCAATTCTGCACTTGATGAAGGTATTATTGCTGGCGGGTCTGCTACTCTTTTAAGGATTATGAAAAATTTAGAAGTAGAAGGTGCCAATAAAGAACAGTCTGTTGGTGTAGAAATTATTAAAGAAGCATCTAAGGAACCTTTTAGAAAAATGCTTCAAAATGCTGGACTATCAGCAGATATATACTTAGAGAAAGTAGAAACCCACACCAATATCGAATCGGGCATCAATGTTGCCACTGGAGAAATAGTCAATATGTTTACTTATGGAATCATTGACCCCTCTAAGGTTGTGAGGTGTGCTTTAGAAAATGCTGCTTCTGCTGCATCGACATTATTGTTAACTGATCATGCGATTGTTGAGGAACCAATCGACAAATAAGCCCTATTTATAGTATGAATAACCAGAATGAACCTTTAAACATTTACGAACTCGCTACCAGGGTTCAATTCTTAGAAGGAAAAATTATTGATGGGATTGATAATATCAAAGAAAACCAGCAATCCATGAAAGAAGAATTAACTAAGATTAGTGATGCACTTTATGAACCGGATCAGGGTTTATACTCTCGATTAAAAGTGGTCGAAAACACTAGAAATTCTGATTCTAAGATAATTTGGTTAATCTTTTCTGCGTTTGGGGGAGGGTTTCTCACCTATATCGCCAATCTTCTTCTAAAATAGGTTGACATTCATTAGTAAAGAATTTATAATTATTTTACCATGATTGAGAAATTACCTGAAAAAATAGATTTACTCTTGTGCGAACCGCTTTTAGATGATTGGAGCAAAGGTTTTTTAGAGTCCATCAAGGATCAATACATTAAGCGATCATCTTTGTCGGAAAGACAACTCGCCACTTTTAATAAAATTCAATCTCGTTTTTCACCCCAGGAAAAAGAAAAACTTAAAAAATGGGTGGACACTTATCGGCGATACGACCAAAAAAAAGCGAGGGTTATAGCAGAATACTATACCCGAACTTCTTATTTTTCAGATATAGCACGTAATATTTTAGAACGAGAAGATTATGTGCCCCCACTTCACCGCTATAAGAAAATGTCTGAAAACAAATATGCGGAAGGTGTATGGAGAAATTGGACCGCTGACCCCAAATTCCCCGATGGGACAAAGGTTCAGTTTAGAAGTGATCGTTATAACCCTCGTAGATCCAACCGCCTAGCGATGGTCTTGAATAGCAAGCAAGTGATTATTAGTCATGCCAAAGGCGCAAAGTGTTATTTAGTTTTACTCTTTGGGGAATCAAACCCTGTAGCAGTAGAAGAAAGACAATTAAAAAAACCAGATAAAAAAGGAAAATATGTATGAAAGTTACAATTAGTTATCAAATTGAATATGAAGATTTACCTAAAACAATGGCGCAAATGTTAAGAAATCTTTATGATATAGAGTACCCGGAAGCGGGAAGGCACTTCTTAGAAGCGAGAACCCATATGTTAACCGGGTGCCATTCCGAGGCACTAGGTTCTATTGATACGTTGCGTCAAGACTTGGCGAAGGTGGATCAAAAACTTGTAGAGTATTCTAATATCATTCAGGGGTTTGCTAAAGCAGAGGTGGATTTAAAGTCTGGAATGCCTCCCGAGGGATTGATGCCAACACCAAGCAGCAACACCCAAGAAGTTTCAGCGGAGAATATTGTAGATGAGAAAAGTGAGAATGATTAATTTAGTAGAAGTGATTCAGCAAAAAGAACGAGTCTTTCTACGAGAAATTATTATTAATCCGAGTCACGTTGTATCGGTAGTTCCTGATGAAGATGCGGCAGCACTTCACGCTTCTGGAAGACTACCTGATGGGTTACATGATGCACAACAATTTTCAAAAGTGCAGTTGGCAGATGGTCGCACTGTTCGTGTGGTTGGCAACCCTGGTGTGATTGGGAATAAAACAAAAAAATTGCTTTTTGGTTGATCTCTAATGAACATGGCATGTGTATATTTTATTGTAAATAAATCGTGGACAGATTGTATTAAAATTGGAAAATCTAAAAATCTATCACGAAGATTAAAACAGCACAACAGAGGAGGGTGCAGTTATCCCCATTACTGGGAGGTGGTTAGAGTAATTT
>Ga0208299_1000411_pt1 | contig 39815 bp, 33 predicted proteins | sample 15_taG_FD_184089 | JGI IMG/M metagenome (GOLD analysis project Ga0208299, IMG submission 184089) | Marine viral communities from the Subarctic Pacific Ocean - 15_ETSP_OMZ_AT15312 metaG (SPAdes) (version 2) | ecosystem: Environmental > Aquatic > Marine > Oceanic | place: Pacific Ocean | collected... | reverse complement strand
CACCTTCAACCCCAAGAAAGGGGAACTCCTCTATCTCGCTCGCATGAGAAAGCGGCCGGACTGGAAGAAGGAGTACCGTCAAGATGTGGCAGAGCTTCAGGAGGATGCACGCGGGTAGAATCCCCCTCACCCTCGATGTATTCAAAGGAGCATCAATCATGGCAACGACGAAGCGAAAGAAGAAGGCCGACAAGAAGGCTGCCGAGCAGGACATGACGGTTACACCCGAAGTTCTGGCTGGGATCACCCAACTGCGTACCCGGGCCGAAGGTCTCTTGGGAGAAGTGGGTCGGATTGAACTCCACAAGGCCAATCTGCTGGGAGAGATCACCGACCTCAACACGCAGGCCAACAACCTTGTGAAGCAGGAGTCCGCACGACTCGGCATCCCGGCTGGTGCTCAATGGAAGATCACCCCGGAAGGCAAGGCTTCTATTGTTGAGGCAGGCTGATGACTACTGGCTGGGAGCCAATATCGGGATCTTTCCCGTGGCCTCCGGCCAATGGTACAGCGATGTCCGCTTTCCATTCTTCGGATACGGACATCCGCTGGGATGACCCCTCTACTTTGAGCACAGGTCCTGCTACCCCCACCACCCGGGCTACGGTGTCGGTGACGGTGGCGGGGATTCCCGATGTTCTCACGGCGGCCACAGCTACTTTCACTCTCGTTGGTGCCCCCATCACTGCTGGGGACACCATCGAGGTGGGAGGGGTCGTGCTCACCGCTTCCGCCGGGGTGCCCGGCGTTGATGAGTTTGACGGCTCGTCGGGTGACACCGCTGTTGTGGCCGCCAACATCGCTACCGCTATCACGACAGGCAGTGTGGGGGCATGGGGGATTGCCACCGCTATCTCGGCCTTGGCAGTCGTGACTTTGACAGCCGGGACGGCTGGGGAAGCCGCTAATGCGACGACCTTGTCCTCCGACTCTGACCGCATCGCTGCGTCTGGTGCCACCTTCTCCGGGGGGCTGGATGCCGACACCCTCACGATTGGTGGGCAGGTGTTGAGTGCGGAAACTGCTCGTACAGCGGGGGGTATGAACTTTGGTGTGGGGCCGACCAACTTCGACACGGCCCAGAGCATCGCAGATGCTATCAATGATGCTACCAACACTTTGAGTTTTGTGACGGCTACGGTGACGGCGGGGGACCAAGTCCTTATCGCCGCCTTCCGGGACGGCACGATGGGTGATGGGATCACCATCACTACCACCAACACCACCGCTTTGGTTACCAGTGACTCCCAAACCAGCGGAGGACTCGGGGTTCCCTGTGAGGGGAAGTCCAACACCCAGTGGAACATCCTCGGGGTCAATGTTTATAGATCCGACACAGGGGAGCGGGGTCCTTACTTCCGGGTGAACCACATTCCGGTGATGACTAACTTCTTCCGCGACCGCACCGATATTGTGGAGCAGATGGGAGAGGTCATCCCGTGGGATACCGGCTGGGTATTCCGGGGTTCGATGCCTAATGTCGAAGGAGTCTGGCGTCTCCAGACCCGTAACCGCCCAATGGTGAAGAAGACGGGGAACGGAGTAGCAGCCGATTCTCCCTTTGATGTGGAGGTTTACATCGGCGGGGTGCGCGTGCCCGTCGCTGATGTGTTTGGTCCTACGGGTCAGATCACTCTGGACACTGCGCCGGTATGGGATGCGAGCACTGAACAATGGATTCAGTTCACTGCCCCCACGGAAACCACCCCCGTTACCGTCAACTACTATTGGAAGCGAGGGGAAACCCTCGTCAATGTGTTGGACGAAAAACATAAGGTTTTCTATCGTCTCACGACCGTAGCCATCGACGAGAGTGGGGAAAGCCCCACCGGTCTGGTGGAAACTCCCTTGGGATACACCGAACCCATCTCGCCTATGAACAGCGAGAAGATGGACTACATCTGGAAGGAAGCCATCCGGCGTAACCGGTGGATTCTGGAACAGGGGGGTGAGCGGGTTAAACTTTTCATCCGCCGTGTGACAGGGGTGGAGTGCGATTGCGTGTGGGACCCTCGATTGGAGGAGTACACCCAACAGCCTTCCAACACTTGCATCAAGTGTTACGGCACCGGGTTCGTGGGAGGCTACGAAGGTCCCATTGACATCATTGTTGGCCCCGACGATAGCGAACGCCGTGTGGCGCAGACAGCTAACGGGCGGCAGCTTCAGAATCAGTACGAAGTATGGATCGGTCCCTCACCGATGCTTTCCCAGCGTGACTTCATCGTGAAGCAGAACGGGGAACGCTACTCTATTGGCCCGGTGCGCCGAACCCAAGTTCGTGGTTTGGTGCTCCAACAAGCCTTTCAGATCGGCTACCTCGACTCCACCGACATCCGCTACAAGGTGCCCATGGGGGCTTTGGAACGATTGCCGTGGCCCGAGACCCGCTACAACAACCCGGAAGACTCGCCCTGCGAGGATGCTAACCCCTATCCGGTTGGGTACGACTATCAGGCCTCCCCTATGGCCACGGAAGTGCCGAAGATTGATGACGCTCGGGAACAGCGAGGCCGCACTCCGGTGTGGGCCAACATCACCTACGGTGGCAAGGGGTCGTGAGACTCTTTCACACTACCTCGTGGAATAAGCTGAAGCGCACTCTCCAATCCGGAAAGCTGAAAAGCCTCTCCCCCTACATCTCCCTCTCCGAGAAGCCTCTGTTTGGAGGTGACATTCGACATGGGGACGTAGCACTGGTGTTGGATAGCTCGGATTTGGGCAACCAGATTATGCAGGTGAAATACACGGAGAAGTGGGCGGAGCAATACCCCGAACAGGCCTCTTACATCGCTGGGGAGGGGTGGGAGGAACAGTTCGTCTACCCAGAGGAGTGCATGGATGAAGATGGCTTCGACGACGAAGCGTGCATGGAGCAGGCGTGGATGAACGGGATGCTCAACTCCTTCCTTTGGAAAAAGGGTGAGGACGAGTGGATCACCAAGAGGGAGAGCACCACCCTGAACGTGCGTGGTGCTCTGCTGGGGTTGCTGGTCCCTTCTGAACGAGGGAGAGAGCCAGCCCAAGAGATCGCTGGAGAGACCCTTCCCGTTTGGGTTGGCACCACCCCCTCGGCCGCACGGGTGGCGGCTCGGTACGGGGGGCGGAGCAACAGTGCCGGGTAGGTAAGGATGGGTGAGGGGGGTGTTCCCCCTCGGTTTTTTGCCAATCCTGTATGAGTAGCAGCCCGCTACGCCGGGGAGCCTTTATGTCCATGTCCATCACCGAGATCTTGAACCACCTTGAAACCACCAACCCGGAGGCTCTCCTGTTGGAGCCTCGTGCGGTTTACGATGCGGCTTTGGTTGGGATCACGGACCACCCACAGGATCATTGGCCTCGGGCTGAAAAGAAGACTGTGGCGGTTTACGACACCGCGAAATGTCTGGAAGCCCTGATGGAGTGGATGGAGTGTGACTACTCCGAGGCCCAAGACTGGTTCGGCTACAACACCAGCGGGGCGTGGGCCGGGGAAGGCACCCCCACCTTTGTGGGGCTGGATGAGGCCCATGATCCTCTGGGGGACCACGCACTATGACACTCCCTCGTTCCGCCTCATGGATGAAGGTGAAGCGACTCCTCCCCGGAGTCTCTGCTCCCTTGTTCCATGCCTCCACGGGACCTCGGGCCGCTAATATCGCTCTGCGGGGGCAGGGCTTGAAAGCCGATTCTGGGTTCTCCAATCACGGGGGCCAAGCCGGGATCTCGATGAGCCGGGACTTGGGTTTGCTCCTACGAGGGGGTTTCGGCAACGTCATCTTTGTTTTCGATGGGCGCGAACTTGGCCAGAAGTTCGGTATGGCTCCCGTTCAACACCCCGGTGTGGGGGATGAGTTTGAGGAGCGGATAGACACGACCAAGATCCCCGCCTCCTTCATCCGTGGGGTCATCTTTGCAGGCAAGGCACCCCCTGCTTTCGTTTTGCGTGAATGGGACGAGAAGGTTTCGTACCCGGTCCTCCACCTCTCTAAAGAGGAAGGGTGGAAAGTGGCTGGCCCACCGTCGGCAGCACGAGTAGTGGCTCGCTTCGTAGACGAGGGCACCGTCGGAGAGGCACCCCTCCGGGCCGCTTCCGGCAAGGCGTCCTCTCTCCGGGTCTACCGGGACTCCGACGGGGTCAGCGTCTCCAACGATGAAGGAGATTTCCTTCTGCTTGGTCCATTGGGGGGCTACCGCCTGACCAAAGAGTGTCGTGAATCCCTCGGTGAGACTGATTTACCGATCTGGCGTATCAGGGATGTTGAGGTAGCCGGGGAACGTCGAAGGCAGGGCATTGGGCTGTCTTTGTATGAGAAAGCGTTTGAAGCGGTGGCTCCCGCAGTAGTCGTTTCCGGGGGTTGTACGGGGATGGGGACGACCCCCGCAGCCCAAGCAGTGTGGAGGCGACTCCGGCAGAGGTATTCGGGCATCGAACAAGTAAGCAAAAAGGAGTGGTTGGTTCGGTTGGCCTCGGGCCGTACCGCTGCCCCCTTCGTGGACGAAGGAATGGTCGGAGAGGATTGGGGGTCGTCTGCCTCCGGTCTGCTCGTCACCGACGGTGACCGGGTGCTCCTGCTCAAGCGGTCGCCCTACGTCCAAGACCCCGGCTTGTGGGGCATCCCGGGCGGGGCTATTCCGGTGGACTACGGCACAGGGAAGCGAAAGGACGCCAAGCGGTCTGCACTCGACGAGGCTCGGGAGGAAATGGGCGGCATCCCGTCCGGCTCGGTGGGCGGCAAACATGTGTTCCGCAAGCCGAGCGGGTTCACTTTCACGACCTTTGTGTGGGAAACCGACCGCGATTCATTGAGCAAGTTCCGACCCCGGTTGAACTGGGAACACACCGATTGGGGTTTGTTCGACCTCGGTGACATGAAACCTACAGGCATCCACCCCGGTGTGGTCTGGGTGCTCAAGAGGATGGGACCATGAAGCCTGCCGAATCTGCTGCTATCAGTTTGCTCCAAGATGCACCCCACGAGTCTTTGGCCACCTTGCTTCAGATGGTGGGGGAGGAAACGCGCCTCTTTGATCCGGTGAGTCGGTCGATGGTGGATGCGGGTGAGGTTGGGGAGGCACTGCGCCGTCTGGCCCCCAAACCCTATGAGGTCTCTGGGGGCATCAAGGTTTACCATGCCACCACCCCTTCGGCCGCCAAGATGCTGTTGCGTCGAGGTTTTATCCCAGCCACCAAGCCCCGCAGCCGAGTGGAGACCTATGCGCCGGGGCGCGGGATAGACCAAGGGCTATACGTTGGAGCCAGTGCGAGGGCTGTGGGTGGTTACGGCCCGGTGGTGCTGGAGGTCACAGTCCCCCGCAAAGAACTTTCGGTGCCGACCGAGATGGCCCAACTGGGAGAGACCAGCCCAAGGCAGGCCCTGAAGTCCCATGACGGAGCCATCATCAAGCGGGCTATCCCCAGTGAAGCCTTCCGAGTGGTGGGGGGGCAGAGGTATGTGTCGGCTGCCCGCGTGGCCTCCCGCTACGCTTCCCGTGACAAGCATGGCTATCACGCCACTTTTCTCAAGAACCTCGACAGCATAGGCTCGCACGGGCTTTTGCCGAGTGGGGGTTCGCAGTTCAGTGGGGGTTATGAAGGCCACAGCCGAGGTCGCGTGTTTCTCTCTGACTGGGGCGGTGTGGACTTCTGGATGTCCAAGATGGAAAACCTCGCCCACCACAACTCCGACTTCAAAGACATTGAGGAGGATGCTGGGTGGACTCCCGTTACCCTTCGGGTGGATGTGAAGGAATGGGCGGACCAACACCTTGAAGACTTGGAGGAGGACGCCCCCGGATCACAGGACTCTTACAGTGGAGCTTTTTGGACCGATGTTGAGATCGAGCCGGAGTTCATTGAAGTGTGGGACGGTCGGAAATGGACCCGGGTGCGTTCTGTAGATACTGCGGCGATGACTCAAGAGGTGGAGGATGCCTCCTCCTATGAGTCGGATAGCGACGAGGAGTATGACGAGTACGGTCAGCCTACAGGGTGGTGGGAGATGGACTTTGAGATCTTTGCCCCCGGGAAGGCTTGATATGGCGCGATGCGGGCGATGCGGGCTGTGGAATGAATACCCCAAACACCACCCCGAGAAGATCTACGGGGGGGTGTGTGTCTGGTATCAACTGCGCCTTCACAGTAGCGATGTATACGAGAGCCGTGAGTGTCCCGACTTTTTGGAGCGCATCCCTGATGTGACTCCCCTTGAACACATGACCTACAAGATTCAACGGGACAATCTCGGGGAAGCCTACACACAGGCCCGGTTCTCTAAACGGTTGGCCCTTCTGGGAATGGGGATCTCGGTAGTGTCTTTTGCAGTGTCTATGTGGCAGGTGTTCCATGAATAATCGCAAGTACGCCAAGATGACGGGGCTGTACGGCAAGCCTCTCCTCAAAGCCGGGGACAAGGCTGCCGTGAACACTAAGCTGCTTCGCCAAGCAGCCGCCATCATTCTCCGGTCGGTGAAGAAAGAGATTCGACGGGACATGGAGAAGTCGAAAGGGCTGCGAGGCGGCACTTGGCCGAAACCTTATGATGATCGAAAGCCCATCCCTATCCCCCAAGGGGAAGCCTTCATCCGTTCCTTCCACTGGAAGATAAAAGGCACCTCAACCATCGAGATTTGGTCCTCATGGCCTACCGCTGAAGCCCATACAGTCAAGCCGACAACCCGCGACCTGAACGCGGCGATTCCCGGTAAGCCAGCGCAGCACCCCAAGAAGGGGATTCCAATGACTTGGCTCGTCCAGCCCAAGGTCAAGTACGTCCCTATTGTGACCGAGAACGGTCAGGTCATCATCCGAACTGCCCCTCTCACTACCGACGACGCATGGATTCATCCCGGCTTCACGCGCTACACCTTCATCGAGCGGGGTATTCGTAAAGGGAGAGTAGAAGTGGTCAAGAAACTCAAAGATGAGATCGTGGCCGCCTTTCTGGAATCCGGGAGTCTATTTTAATGAGTCAACAGATCCGATTGGACGCAGACGAGCCCGTTTGGGTGGAAGACCTCGGTGTGAGGGTTGGCCCCGGCCCTATCTGGGTGGACAAGACGGCAGCGCAGGCTTCCGCCTGTCTTCAAGCGTTGTTGAAGCTCAAAAAGGTCCGGCAATCTGCTGGCGCGAGGTGCCGTGTGTCTAAAGATCCCCCTAAGAAACCCGCTGTTCATTCGGTCCACTTGTCCCGCAACCGGGGACTCAACCGGCACCGGGGCCAACAACCCCCGCCGAAGATCGACGGCCTCACCCCCGAAGAAGCCCAAAAGATGGTGGCGGAAGCCGCAGCGGCGGCGGCACAGCAAGCTATTGCTTCCATGGCTCCTATGATGCAGTCAATGATGAACGCGGCACAGACCACTCCGGACGCATCGGCGTTGGAGGACAGGCTGGAGCAAGTAGTCACTAAGGTGTTGGGCAACGTCCGTATGATGGGCGGGGCAGGAGGAGGCACCGAAGGTGAGGCTTTTGGCGGCCCCGAAGAACCTTTGTTCATTCCCACGGGTATTGTGAGGGACGGTGCCGAGAGTCTTGATGTCCAATCCGAATCTTCGGGGGGAGGCGAAGGGCTGGATGATGCGGCATCTGCTCTTAAAGCTCTGCGGAAGAGCAGCCCTGCAAAGAAGAAAACCTCTCGGAAGAAGAAATAGGAGACTCTCATGGCCACCAAGAAAAAAGCCCCGTTGGGGATCGGGCTCGATGTAGGCACCATGAACCTTGTCGGTGCGCGGCGTACCGCTGACGGTTCGATTGAAACGAGCCGGATGCGAGATGCGTTCTTGGATCTGGAATCCGGTGCCAAGAAGATGTTGAAGCTCTCTGGGGTCAACTTTATTGATCACGGTGAGGATGGGATTATTGTCGTTGGCGATGCCGCCATGGACATGGCCAACGTCTTTGGCCGGGAAGCTCGCCGCCCTTTGTCGCAGGGTCTGATCTCGGCGGGAGAGATGGACGCCCTCGATGTGCTCGGAGTTCTTATCAAGAACGTCCTCGGAGAGCCGACGGAGAAGAACGAGATCTGCTATTTCAGTGTCCCAGCCGCTCCTGTGGATGCCGACCGCGATGTGGTTTACCACCGAGGTGTGTTTGAACGCATCGTGACCGAGTGCGGCTACGAGGCCTACCCCAGCAACGAAGCCATGGCTATCATTTACGCCGAGACTGCCGCCGACGGTTTCTCGGGACTGGGCATTTCGTTTGGCTCCGGCATGTGCAACCTTGCTCTGGCGGTGTCAGGCGTTGAGGGCATGGTGTTCAGTGTTGCGCGAGGTGGTGACTGGATTGATGCCGGAGCCGCGAAGGCCACGGGGTCCACTCACAGCCGTATGTGTGCGCTCAAGGAGAAGGGGTTTGACCTCATGGCTCCCGAGGGGCGCGAACAGGAGGCCTTGGCGCTCTACTACAAGAGTCTCATTGAGTATTGCATCGACCAGACCACCCGAGAGTTCATCAAGATTAAGGACAGGTTTGCTCTCCCCAAGGCTATCCCCATTGTGGTTAGCGGAGGCACGAGTCTGGCCGGAAACTTCCTCCCCTTCTTTGAGCAGGTTTTTGCTAAGAAACGCCGGAAGTTCCCGTTTGAGGTAAGCGAAATCCGTCACGCGAGTGACCCCCTAAATGCGGTGGCCCGGGGTCTCCTGATTCAAGCCATGCAAGAGTACGAAACCGAGTAGAACATGAAAAAGCGTCAGGCAAAGAAGATCGTCAAGCACCACGAAAAAGGTGTGTCCAACAGTCCGTGGGCTTCCATCGTCAAGGCGTTTCGTCGCCTTGGAAAGAAAGCCCCTGTGAAGGAGGCCGTGGAAGAAGTGGCCGCCGAGGTGTTGGAGGCTAAGGAAGCCGTGGAGGAAGCTATCACCCAAACTCACGAGGCAGTGGATTTGACTAAGATGAAGGTGGCCGAACTCAAGGCTGTGGCCAAGAAACGCGGTGTCAAAGGCTTCTCTTCTATGAAGAAGGCCGACCTGATCGCGATTCTGTCCTAAGTACCCGGAAGCAAAGAGGCCCCCCCGAAAGGAATCCGGAGAGGCCACTTTGCAGTGTGGGAGAGATCAGCCCGAGAAGGACACGTTGACCTTCATGCCACCACCACCACCCGAGTTGGCGGGGGCAACACACATGTTGGCTTTGGTGTTGTTGGTCGCGGTAGCGCGGACAACGCGGTTGACTCCCGTTCCTACCTTTCCGCTGGAGCGGAGGCGCAGGTAGGGTGGAGAAGGCTGGTACTCGGAAGTAGTAGATCGGACTGGCATAGGAGGCTCCTGTATGGGGTTCTTCCATACCCCGCTAAATAGAGGAGGTACCGGACCTCCACAAGAGATCAAACAGGCGCATCGCATCATCCGCGTCTTTGGACGCGGTGTGGGCACCTTCTGCTGACCAGCCGAGAAACTCTCTTACGGACCCCATGGAGGCTCGCTTCAACCCTTTGGGGAACAGGTGTTCGTAAACTAAGGTGACGGTGTCGATCTTGTGGTAGGGGACTCGCCCTTCTACTCCGGCCCGTTTTAGGTGGGCCGCCAACATCCTCTCATCAAAGGCGACGTTGTGCCCCACCAACACTCCTCCTTCAAGGAAGGCGAGGATTTGAGGGCCGACCGTGCTCATAGGGGGGGCGTTCTCCCAGCGCGAAGGGTTGTCGGCGTAGCCGTTTATCTCTAAGGCTTTTGGGGAGGCATCCTCGATGTTCTCTGGGAGGACGAGGGTATAGTAACGAGATTCTTTCCCATCGGGTTCACGCCGAGTGATAGCGATTTCAATCACCTCCGCCACAGCAGGGTCCAGACCAGTGGTTTCAGTGTCAACAAAGCATAGAGGACGGTCCATGAGGCTCTCCTTTCTTGTACCTACCGGGGCTGCGGGGGTTTTCCACCCCCCCTGTGAGGTTGGGGGATGACCCGTAAGCTCCGCCCTGTGGATATTCCTGTATCTCCCGCTTTGAGAGAAGCTCTTTTCGGTTTGGCCGTTCCTACAGAGGAGGGGACACATACCACGGTAGGTCTTCTGGTCGAAGAAGCGAAAGAGGCTCTTCGGAGAGCCAACAAGGTTCTGGCAGAGAGCGAACTGGTGGCTGTCACGGCACGGACGCTGATGAAAGAACAGAAGCGACGAGGAAACCCCTCGTTGCGCGTTAACCCCGAGGGAGTCGTTGTGCTGCGGGTGCAGTACGACCGGGAGGGAAAACCCGCGCCAGTTGTAGGAGCCTTGGGTGGGGCCGGTCTCCCCTCTCTTGACGCCTTGCGCCAACAAGCAGCAGAGGTGGGGGTGGACATTAGTGACTTGGGGAGGCAGAAGCGTCAGATCATGGCTCGGCTGACATCTGTTCAACAGAAAGTGGGCGAGGAACCGCCGCCGAGGTTGCGCGACGAAGTTCAAACAAAACCCCTCGGGAAAGTAAAACTCCCCCCCACACGGTAGAAACCCTATGAAGGGTCACGGGGACAGGAGAGCGCATGGCATCACCATACGGATACTGGGACTTCATGGGGAAGAACGGTTTGGCAGGGGCGGAGTCTACCGTCGTTGAACTTCCGGACGGGTCCACCTATGTGAAGAAAGACACCGACTACCCGTGTGTCTTGCAGGACGAGTTCATCCTCTTTGCGGTGAAGAACAGTCCTATAGCCCTTAATCAGTTCTACCAGTTGTTTCCTACCATGGACGCAGTGAGCCAAGCACGGCTCACCAAGTTGATGAGGCGGAATAAACACTTGTTCAAACGTCCCATGCCGGGGGATGAAATGGCCATCAACGACGCTATCCAAAAGAAGGAAGCTACCGCTGGTATCCATGTCACTCCACCGGGTCCTGTCAATCGCTACAAATAAGGAGATACCTAATGTCTCGCCGTGTCATGTCCGTCCTTCTCTCGCGTAACCCCAAGGTTCGTCGTACTTCTACCGCTGCCCGTGCTGCTGCACCTGCTGCACCTGCTGCACCTGCTGCACCTGCTGCACCGGAAGCCGCTCCTGCTGCACCTGCTGCACCGGAAGCCGCTCCTGCCGAAGAACGGCTCACCATGAGCAACACCAAAGCCGAGCTTTTGGCCGAAGCAGAGGCGAAGGGTGTGGACACCCCCCCGGGAGCGACTAAAGCGCAAATCCTTGAGGCGCTCTACGCTTAATAGGTTTCACCGCTTAGGGGGTTCCCGATGGCTCTCATGCGGGTGGACATGTATTCAATAAGCCACGGCTACGGCTTTTGTGTGGCGTTGGAGGGGGAGGGGCGCGTCTTCTTTCGTGTGGAGGACTTTGTTGCCTCGGATGCGGTGCTTCCTCTTATGGGGGAGAGCGTGGAAGTGCCCCAGATCGTTGAAGGCACAGGAAACCCCCGCGCCGTCTCTGTCCACCGCACTACTTCCCCCACGCCTTGTTTGGGGACGGTGGCTTCCTTTGATGTGGGGAAGGGGTGGGGGTTCATTAGAGCAGGCCAGATCCTTTACTTTCTTCATCGAAGTGATCTGCTGGAGAAGTTCTCCCCTCTGATTGGTACCACCCTGTCGTTTTATGCTGGGGTCCGAAGGGGGAGACCTCGCGCTTGTTATGTGAAGCAGACGGGTAAAGTGGGGGGCACTAAAGTCCCGTGAAGGAGAAGCGTCATGGATAAAAACCCATTTGGGGGGGTGAAGGGGAGTCTCTACACCCCTTTGTCGGAAGACGAGCAAGAGGTTCTGGCTCGTCTGGTGGAATCCCAAGACCTGCGGGTCATCGTGAAAAGTTGGGCCACCATCGACCAGCCCCGGGTGATCTATGGGGACTTGCGGCTGTCGCTTGCCTTTCGGATTAACTTCACTCGGCCGGAACTTCCTACCCCAGTTCATTTCTTTGATCTGGAGTTGAGGACTGGGGCCGGGTTGCTCTTGTTCAAAGAACGCCAATCTACTTTGTATAACGGGAAGCCCATTGAAGTAGCCGATGGGGTTTTCATGGACATGGTGTGGGACATCGCCCTCATGGCGATGGACCCCAAAGTGGTGAAGGCATTGAAGCCCGGTGCGCGGGGTCTCACTTCACGATGGCAAGACCGGGACACCGGGGAACTCACGCTAATGGGCAACGCCCGGCTCTCCCATGAGCAGCAGAAGCTCCTCCGCAAAGCTCGTCACGGCGAAGCGCGGAGCCGAGCGGATACTCGGGAGCAGGTCCATAAAGCAGAAGTGAAAGCCGCCGAGGTGAAGGCTGGGCGGAAGACCGCGACCGAGAAGATCCTCAAACTCAAAAGTGACGCTTAGTTCCACTCGGAGGGGCTTTGGCCCCAGAAGTGAGCGATCAACACCCATGCCTCAACAGGGATGTGGTGCCCATGGCGATGGGCAAGGATCGTGAGGTAGACCGCAGTCTCTCGGGATTCTAAGGCAGGTAGGTTGCGGGTGGCAGCCCATTCTGAAAGATGCGTCATGTTACGCCTCCATACAGAATATAGCAGTAAACCCCCAAACATGAAAGTTAAGACCTTACTTTCATGTTCAGGGGCTTTACTTTCACTCTCGGCAGTCTGACAATCACACTGCCGATGTGATTTCTCGGTTATCCGCGAGCGGCGAGGACACCCTTACGAATCTCATCAAGACTCTTCTTAGCTTCTTGGGCGACTTTGCGGAGGCGTGTGCCGGGGGCACCTGCTTTTCCAGAATCTACCTTCCCTGCGTCTTCGACGGCAGCTTGGAGGTTGGTGATGATAGCGTTCAACTGATCAGAAACAGACATTGAGATCTCCTTGTCTGGGTAGTGGGGAAGACCCCCGGAATGGAATCAACGGAGGCGGTAGACTTCGGTACGGTATTCGACGGAAGGTTTGGGTGACGCCTTTTCTTGAGCCACCATCTCTTTCTCCCATTGTCGCGCACCCACCAAGGCCGCCTCCAAAGAAATGTAGGCGATAGGGAGTTCACCGTTGGCGGTGTCGGTGCTCCATCGAATCGCATAGACAGGGGGGTTCATAGTTCGTCTTCTTCACGAACCAGATGGTTCATTCCGCTCTGCCGAGCGATGTCGTTAGCCAAGGCTCGCATGTGTCGGATGAGCAAACCTACCTCGTAGGAAGTCTCGGGGGGACGCAGCGGAAGGTTCTCCCCTCCTCTACGCATGGCTTCAATATCTACGATGACGGCATTCCAGCCATAAGCATCGGTGCCCCAGATACCTTCGATGTACGCCACCGGATCGGTGTCGAGATCAGGTACTCCGTCCTTGCCCTCTCCGGCAAGGCGCAGGCGATGTTGGTCGAGGTCTATGACCTTTTTGGTGTCGTCAGCCATAGGCCACCCTACCCCGGTGGGGCGAGGATCGAACGTGCAAGGGTAAGCTGGTGGCCCTGCTCCGCCATGCGGCCCAACAGGAGGAGCAATCTCTCCTCCCCGGCGGCATCCCACGGTTCACTGGTTTTCTCCAGCAATCCGGGACGTTTGTAGACCGTGACAGGTGGTTCGTCCCTCTCCCCCGTGGCGTCACACGGAGCCACACACCAAGCCACCCGCTCTCATTTGGGCCAATGGTCTCAAAGCCGATACAATCACATGAGTATTTACGAAGCATGGCCCCTCTTACCCGCCCGCACTCTTTTCCCACCCCCTTTCTCGGTACTCCTCCTATGTTTCGCTGGGGGGGGCGGAGGAGACTTGATGCGACTCGACGGCCATGACCCCCACACTTTCCCTTACCGGGTAGCGACCCGGTGGGCTCTGGAGACCAGAGTGAAAGAAGCTGGGTGGGCCGGGAGCGGGTACGGGGGAACTCTGATCCCTTCTACGCTTCAAGACGGCGAGGCTTCGCGGATTGTTTCCCAAGGGGGCACCCTCCACGGATGGGACAAGTATGTTCAACTGGTAGGTCAAATGAGGAGCCACTGATGAGCGACACCCCCGAAGTCCCCACCCCTTATGTGTACCGAGCGTTGGTGCAGTCCGTTTATGATGGGGACACCATCAGGGTAGACATTGATCTGGGTCTCTCTATTAAGGTCCATGCTTCCTGTCGGCTCTTGGGCATCGACACCCCCGAGATTCGCACCAAGTCCGCTTCTGAAAAGAAGCTCGCTTATGAAGCCCGGGATCGTCTGCGTGAGATCGTGCTCAACCAATGGGTCACCCTTCATTCCGTAGCTAAACCCGACAAGTATGGCCGTCTTTTGGTAAAAGTGTGGTCGGATGAGTTTGGGTACATCAACAGCCTTCTAATCGACGAAGGTCTCGCTCGCCCCTATGATGGGGGCACCCGTTCTTCTTGGGGTTAGCACTCAATACCCCGTCTATAGCTGCCAACAAGCAGCACCTCTGGAGGCTCCATCATGGCTACTGGCGACAACCTCGATCTAAATCCGCAGAACGGAATACAGGGTTCCTCCCGACTCTATAAGTTCGGCACCTCTCCCAACACTCGTAGTGTTGTTACCCAGAAGGTGCGAGTGTTGGCTCCGGCCTATGGAGCGACTAAAGCGCAAACTCTTTTCCAGATTGGTGTTCTTTCCAACTTCGGTCCTTCGGAGTCTCGTAGCATCGAGCCGGTTCGCGGGATCGGTTTCGGTGACATCATCGCCGAACTCGTGCCGGGCAACACCGAGCCGATGACGGCTTCGGTCGAGCGCACCATGCTTTACCTCTCCAACTTGTGGCAGTCTACGGGCTACGCTTCCGGCGTTTCTGGTCCTGTGCGTTCTTTGCGCCACCATCGTTGGCCCTTTGATGTGCAGCAGGAGATTGTGTTCTCGGTTATCGCTGACCATGGCGTTCCGGGTGCTACCGGTGACGGTAAGTTCTCCAAAAACGGGTTCAACCAGACAAGCGGTGCCATCGACAGTCTTGAGTACAGCGGCAACCTCGGCGGAGGTGGCCCCTACGGTAAGGACAACAAGCCCGGCTCGCACCAGATCCTCATCACCTACTACGAAGGTTGCTGGTGGGGTGATTGGAGCACGAGCTTCCAGAAGGATACGGCTTTGGTCATGGAGTCGGGGACAATGACGATCACTGACGTACACGACTTCTCCGAGGTCCAGTACGGTGAGTTCCTTGCTACGGGTAACGATCCAAGTAACGATCAGTTCTCCTCCAACATCTACAACGCAGCCACCTTCACTTGATTTCTTGACCCACCCCGCTGGATGACTCCAGCGGGGTAGAGTCTCCCATCGTGGTACTGAAACACCAGAACCAGATGGAGGACTCTGATGTTGGATCTCACTTCACTCAAGCAGGCTTTTGAACCTCTCTCCCAAGTGGGGAGAGATGAGAAGACCTTTGACGTAGAGGGGACCACCCTCACCCTCCGCCCCCTGCTTCCCATGGAGGAAGTGCAGGTCCAGCGGTTTGCTGCCTCGGTACTGGATGAGATTCAGGGGCAGGAGGGTCTCTCCAATCAAGACCAGATGAGCCGTGCAGCGGCCATGGACTACTTCGACCGCTTTCGGATTGAGGTCATCGCTTACTCGGTGATTCAGGTGGATGACACCGACCTCCGGGAAGTCGAGCGCATACCCACGGGAGAGGTGTTGGATAACGGCACTCCGGTTCAGGTGCCCCGCACTATCGCGATGCGCGGAATCGTTCAGACATGGTCCCGGGCCATGATCACCGTTTGTTTTGCCAAGTACGGGGATCTCGTACAGGGGATTGCTGATCGTGCAGACAAGTTGGTGAGCCAATCTCTCGCCGATCTCGATGCCGAGATCGAAAGGAGCGAGAAGCGGCTGGAGGAACTCAAGGCTGACCGGGAAACCCGAGCCAAGGGTGATCCCAGTGTCACTTCGATGCAGATCACGCAGCTTGTTCAGGCCGGAAATGAAATGCAGGCTGACCTCAAACGAGCCGCTGCCAAGGCTGAAGCCGAAAGGATGGCGGCACAGGCTCCTGCTCCGGAACGGAAGTCGGTTATCCCTGCCGCTTCCCCACCTCCTTCTACCCCTTCTTATTCAATGCCTCCTCAAGAGGAGGAGACCTTCCCTCCCCCTGCGGCAGCAGGGGCACCGTTGGAAGACATCCGATCTTCCTTTGAGGACGGGGAAGATGCCGAAGTCATCGCCGCCGAAGAGGGGCGTATTCTGGAAGCGCAGCGACGCGCCGCAGCCGCCTCCCGGCAGAAAGTGGCGGAGCCGACTCCACCCCCCCAACCAACGGAGCCGACCCCACCTCCCCAACCAACGGAGCCGACCCCACCTCCCCCACCCCAAGACCTTCGTGACCCGCTCTCCCAAGCCCAGCCCGCTGGTAGTATCGAGGGAGTGGATGCGTACCGCCTCCCCGCCGAGGAGATGAGTCCCCGTGGGCGCAAGGGAAAAGCAAAGGGGAAGAAGGGAAGCCCGCCCCCTGCCGACACGACTTTGAATCCCAACTTTAAGCCCAACTCCTAAGTAGGTGAGCGATGGATCGGGAGGCTCTTGAAAAAGAGGCCGCCGAGAAAGCTCTCCTTGAAGAAGCAGACCGGCGCAGACCCTTATACAAGGATGTAGAAGACCTCATCACTCCGGGGTTTTTGACGCATACCTTGGTCGTGGATGGCGTTTCGATAGTCTTCCGGTCATTGGACGGCACGCGCACCATTCCGATGCTTCACCGTCTTGATGGTGCCAACGGTTTGGATTGGAAGCGGTGGTATATCGCCACTTCTGTGTGGATGATTGATGGCTTCATCATCGACGGCACCCCCCGGGGAAACGATGCCTACTATGTGTTTCACACATGGGCTAAAAACCTGCGCTACGAATGGGTCGAAGCTCTCTTTGCCACCGTCATTGGCATCCGCAATCGAGTGGCAAGGGCGCTCAAGATTGTAGAAGCCTACTCATGCGAAAAGTTCTCCCGCTCACTGTGGCACACCAAGCCCCCCCTTAGCGGTGAGCCGACTCTTATCCAACGGTTGTGGGACGCCCATAACCGTGGCCAAGATGACTTTGAAGCAGAGAACAACCAGTGGGGTCACACTATTGCTCTGGTGGGATCAATGTCCGGCAAGGGGGCGAAGTCACTTCGCAAATCCATCGAGAAATGGGAGCGAAGCCGGGAAGACCGTCGTCGTCGGGTCATTGAAGATGCGGTGAACTGGATCATTCAAGGGGAACGCTCGGAACAAGCCCCTGTTTTCATCAAAGTGGGCGACACGGAGTACGAGGTCCCCAAGGTCCATGCGTCCCAGACCGTGGACGAGATGCAAGAGGAACTGATGCGTGCCATGCGTGGGGAGAAGGACTACCACGACATGGTGGTGGACGCATACAAGGCCCACAGCATGGCCATCAAGAAAGAGCGGGAAGACGAACGCAGGGCCGCTCTCCGAGATGCTTTGGCGGAGCGGATGCAGGAAGGGTTGGAGGGTCAAACCTCTCTCGTCGGGTACACGGCGGAGCAGTTGCGGGAACTCAACCCCGAGGTGCTTCAGCGGCGTACTACCCATGAGGCTCAACCAGCGGGGCACGATCCGGCCTTCGACCGTTACATCAGCACGGAAATCAAACCGGGCTGGCTCGGTGCCCAAGGACGCCCCGAAGCTGCCGATGCTGGGCCAACTTCGGCCCCCGACAGCGGGGCAGAGAACAAGGGTCCTGAATCCCTCCAAGACAAAATCAGCCGAAGGAAACCCACGCTCAAGTCATAATCTCTCTATGGGTGTCCGAGGGTAGGAGAACTCCATGTCCGTAACTACAGCAGTTGGCCTCGACTTCATGGTGAATAGCATCACCGGGCAAGCCGATCTCCAGCGCGTCATTCAACAGGCGACTGCGGGTGGTGCGGCTAAAGGTCTGGGCGGTGCCATTGAGGACACCCAGAAGATGATTGAGGCCAAATACGGAAGGGCCTACACCAACGCCTTGAAGGTCGGTGCGAAGCAAGAAGCAGATCAGCTTGAAAACCACTTCAAAACCCGCCAGAGAAAGATTGAGGCCGAAACCGCTCTGCTTCTGAAGGCGAATGAGAAAGTGGAGGCGTACAAAGACCGTGCCGACTCCAATCGAACCAAGAAGCGGTGGAAGGCAGAGCAGAAGCGACTGCAAGACTCCATCCGGACGCAACAGGTGGCCCAAGAGAAGCTCGTCCAGACCCAAGAGGACGCCCAAGAACGCATGGTTGATCTCATGGATCGAGGGATGCAGCAGGCGGCCGACAATCTGGAGACCCGAACCGAGAAGATTGGTAAGGGCTTCGGGGCCACGCTGGAAGGCATCTTTGCCAGCGGTGGCAGTGTTGACCCTTCCCAGATGCTCAAGAGTGCCGGAGGAGGATTGAAGGAAGCCGCTCCCGGTTTGGTGGCGAAGGGCGGCAAAATGGCCGGTAGCAGCAACAAGATGATTGCCATGCTCGGCAAGGGGGCGATGGCCCTTGGTGCGGCTGCTGGGGCGATTGCCGGGGTGGTGGCCGGTCTCGCAGCGGTTGTGGCTGTCTTTGGGATGGCTTACGGGCGAGCCAAGGACATGAACAAGGCGCTGCTGGAATCGGGTTCGGCGATGGACATTGTGGGGGGAGGCAGCACTTCATTGGGGAGGGGGCTTGCGAATCTCCGACAAGCCTCACAAAATGTGGCCACGAGTCTCCGGGTGACCAATGATGAAGTGACAAAGATGCTGGGGTCTTTTAATGAGGTGGGGCTTACCTTCCGTGAGATGCGGCAGTATGCGAGCTTCGCCCATGATGACTTGACGGCCTACACCGCAGTCGCCCAGCAAGCCATCAAAGCCTCCACAGCTTTTGGGGTGCAAGGGGAAGAAATAGCCTCTTTCACCAACATGCTTTTCCGAGACATGGGTCAGAACTTCTTAGGGGTTCAAGAGGCCTTGGGGGGCATCTTCGGGTCCGCCCAGCTTGCCAACATGTCCATGCGGGGGTTCTTCACTTCTATCAATGAGGCGACCTCGGCCATGGCGTTGATGAACTTCCGCATGGAGGACACGGCAGAGCTTCTTATCGCCATGACAGACATATTGGGGGAAGACATGGCCAAGGAAATGACCAAGTTCAGTGGCCGGTTTAGGGACATGGGCCACACTGATCGGATGCGCTCTGTGATGACTGCGGGGAGTTCGGGCCGGGCCGTGGTGGGGGCTATGGCCGAGAGGCAGACCGATAACTTCTTGGCTGATCTGAGAACTGCTGTCGGAGGAAAGGGGGCGATGGGTGCCCTCAAGAGCATGGGTCTTCTCAAAAACGGCAAGTTGGACGTTGGCGGCCTCAAGGGAGCCGAACTTGGGCGAATCCAAGAGATTGTGGCTTCCGCAGCGGGAGAGGGCGGCGAAGCGATTGCGATTCGCCTCGGGAAGCTCTCCCGAGCGCAGCGAGGCACCCGAGAGGGCGCGACTCTGGGCCAGCGGGCTACCGCTCTCGGGCAGGCGGATGATCTGGGCGAGTTGGCCTACGGCTTCGTGGAGGCAGCCTCAATCCTCGGCGATAAAACCGTCGGCGAAATGGAGAATCTGGACAGAGCCACCTACGAGAGCGTCACGGGACGTTCCGGAGGTGAGCTTGAAGCGATGATGGATATTTCCAACCGTATGGCGGCCCGAATCGCTCGGGACCGGGGGGTGGAGGCAGACTCCATCACTGCGGAGGACATCGCCGTGGCTATTGCGAAGGGTGATATGCACCTATCTTCGACGGATAAGGAGGCGTTGGAGAAAGCCCGAGAAGCATCTCTCCCCGAGATGGAGAAGATCGCCCGTCAGCAGTTGTTGGAGATCACCAGTATTGGTCAGACTCTCAAGAACAAGATCGGCGGGATGCTGGAGAAAGTCTATGCGGTCATCACATGGTGGGCCGGGGATGAGGTGGATACGTCGGAGATAGACAAGTTTATGGAGTCCTCGCAAGCCTACGCAAAAGACGCCGCAGCAGCAAGGGAGGCGTATGAAAAGTCGAGCGGAAAAGACTTCCAAGCGGAGGCGAAGGAGGCCCTCAAGCAACGCGGCATTACCGACGACACGACCGGCTTCGATGACCTGCTTGCCGCAGAAACGAAGAAAGTACAAGTGAAAAGACTTGGCAGCGTTATCCATCGGGAGCAGATCGCGGAGCAACACCAAGCTGGATATACGGCTGCGTTGGCAGGCACCTCCACCGACAGTGCCATAGCGGGAGTCCGGTACGATCAACTGAAGGCAAGCGACACCAAGGCCGGTCGGATTGTTGGCAAATATGACCGCTCGGATTTCACGGACGTTGAATCTTACAACCGATTCGGCCGCGCATCAGCGGCAAAGGCCTCCGGGGAAATCGGGCTTCAGGACGCGATGGGCAACAGGATGGGCGGTGGCGGGCGCAGCGGAGGCGGAGGGGGCGCACTGTTAGGCGTTGGCGCATTTATGAGCGAGATGGTGAACTGGATTCCGGGTGTCAGTTGGGGCGAGGCCGAAGGCACCAAAGAAGACAGCGATCTTCTGGAAGGTGCTCTCTACAGCGCCTCGCAAGAGCAGGCCAGCGAGGTGGTGGAAGGAGGCAAGAAGAACACCGCAAAGATGGTAGACACGACGAAGATGACCTCAAAGCAGATCATCGAGGCCATCAACGCAGGCAACAGAGACATGGCTCTGTCCCAGATCGCGGGGGCTACCGGCAAGGGCGTCGGCGCGATTCAGAAGATGAGCAAGACGGAACTGCGAACGGCCATGGGGGCTGTCACCGATGCCTCCCCGGCGGCCAAGGCCGCTTTGCAGTTCCGTCTCGCCCAGCTTGAGCAAGGAGTAGAGGACTTCGTCTATCGGGGTGGGTCCAACGGGGGGCGCATCACTCCTATCAACCGAGCCGACGAGTTCCTCGGAATGAAGCCCGGAGGGGCCATCAGTCAAGCCATGGGTGGCCGAGGAGTGGTCAACAACTTCTACATCAACGGGAACAACCCCAATCAGATTGTCTCTGTGGTGCGGCGAGCCGTCAAAGCGGCTCTGGGGAACTGATAGATGCCTACGAACCGCCCCATCTTCAGACCAGCTTTCCCGGGAGGGGCAGAGGATGAGTTTTCTTCCACTGGGAGGCGTCCCGTCATCTTTGACATTATTGCGCCTGATGGGATCACAAGCGTTCTCCCCGACAGCTTGAAGCTCGTCCTCCATGTGAACCCTACTTCCATGAAGATTGCCTATGAGCGAGTCGTGGAGCGCACACAGACCAAGAGCGGCTACGTCGAGCAACACTGGGGCGACGGCACCCAGACCATCAACTTCGATATGGCGACCGGGGGCTTCATGCGGCTCTACGCTGGTCTGGCCAATAACACCTCACCCGAAATGACCCAAGGAACGAGGCGGGAGAGCTTGGCCTACGACTCCTACTTGGACATGCTGGCTCTTTTCCACAACAACGGAAGTGTCTACGACATCTCTGGGCGCATCGCTCTCCAAGGGCAGATCAAGGTCACCTTTGATGGTGGCGTCTACTTCGGTTGGTTTACTACTTTCAATGTGACGGAGAGTGCTGACAAGCCTTTCCAGTTCACCCTGTCCGCTGCCTTTGAGGTCTCCTCCGAGGTCCAAACGTGGCGCACTTCTGCTGACTCTTCATCTTCGGTCTTTGATCTGTAAGGGGGTGTTCCATGGCTGGCGGTTTCTTTGAGAGCTTTGCGGCGGACCCTGCGGCAGCGGACACCTACCGCGCTGACCGTTACGAGTACGTCCCCAGTGGTCCCGGACTCACTTCTAACTTTGAAGTGCAGGAGGGTATCCCGGTAGACGGGAGCAATAAGATTGCTCGCCAACTCTCCCCTTTTACCTTGCGGCTTATCATCCCTCCCGCCCTTCTTGAAGCCCTTGATGTCAAGGGGGTGGACGTAAACCTCATGGGGCGCGTTGGCCAAGAGAGTAAAGAGCGGGACCTTCAGATGAAGACGATCCGGGAGGCTCTGGGGATTCCGATTGCGGGAGTAGGGTCCGCCTCCCAACAAGTGCTGACCAACCTGCGTTCGACGGTGTCAGCGGGACAGTATCTCCAGTCCACTATGGGCACCGATGTGCGCTCTGTGTTGACCGACCTCACGACTGTGGCCGACATCCGGTATCAGGTGGAGGCGATGATGCAGACTCCGCCTCTCACGTTGCTCATCAATCCCGAGAGCATGGCTATCGCTTATGTTTCAACCCAGCAGTTTTCTAACCGTTCCCGCTCCGGCTTTATCTTTGAGCGGTGGGGAGAGGCTCAACCTACCATTAGTTTCTCGGGAACCACGGGAGCTTGGGCGGCAGGCCAGAACCCTGCGCGGGTTTTCCCCGGCATGGACGAAACGGTGTCTCCTACAGGCGTTCAGTTCGCCACGAAGCGGGACAGCGCCGCCTTCCAGAACTTCATCTCTCTCTATCAGTTCTACCGCAACAACGGCTACATCTACGACACGGTTACCGGGACGGAGGCGCACCTCTACATTGGGGCCGTGGCTATCGACTACGACCAGTGGACCTATGTCGGGCATATCGACAACTTTGAATACAGCTACGATGAGCAGAACCCCCACAACCTCAAGTGGTCAATGAACTTCACCGTGGGGCGCATGTACGACCATGCAGAATCCCCCATTGTGATCCTCCCGGAAACTTCCCCCACCCCCGCTCCCGGCTCCCTCTCTCTTAGTGAGATGGGGGATATGATTGGAAACACCCCCCAGCAGAGCGATGTGGAGGGCAGGGCCGGAGGCTGGTTGGAAATGTCGGGCCGTGACGGCTTGGCTGGTCGTGGGGCCACTGCAACAGAGGAGTGGGTGGCGCGGCAGATCGAGGACGGCATCGCACAGGCCCAAGAAGCAGTGGAGTATCTGGCGGAGCAGTCCCAACACGGCCAGAGTCCGCTTCAAAATCTGGGGGTTCCCTTTAGCGGGGCTCCCGAATCGCTAACCCCCCCGAACCTCACGCCGGGAGGGGAGTGATGGTTGAGCGGTATGGTGCAACATGTCTGTAGGTGACAACAGCTTTGGCAACCGCCCTTACGCGGGCACTTACCGTTTGGGTTCTCAAACGGTGGTGCGCCATACGCCGGATTGTATCGTTCTGATCAACGGCCACACCCAGTTCGCTTCATGTGCCACCTGTAACAACAAGCTCGACTTCAACAAGTACATCACACAGGTGTCGTGTGACCCCACGACCGAGCCGGTCTCGACGGCCAGCCTGTCGATGTCCATCCCTACCAATGATGCGTCCGTTTTCTCTCACGATGGGAACTACGTTCTGGTACCCGGCCTTGAAGTCCTCATCCTCATGCGAGGGTATTTCCCGGTGGCGGGCTACGCGGCCAAGGGGCAAGAGAGCACCACAGATGCCGATGAGAAAGTTCCCGTCTATCCGTACTATCAAACCTTCCGGGGAGTGGTGACGGAGGTCTCCCATGAGTATTCGGGTGGCTTCTACACGGCCAACCTGTCCTGCTCCAACATCCTCCATTTCTGGCAGTACCTTCAGATCAACACCAACGGGTCGGTGTTCGGAACTTCCCCCAAGGATGACGGGGGCGGCATCGATCTGACGGGCCACAAGATGAATGGGATGTCCCCTTATTCCATCATCTACACGTTGATGCGGGTGGGGTTTGGATCGGCGTTTGGGGTGAACTGGACGATTGCCCAGAAGGCTAACATCTCCGCTGTGGCGGATGGGACCGGCAAGAGCCTCTACAAACATGCGGCTCTATGGTGGGAGAAAAGATGGGGGGAGGCATCTACGCGGCTGCGTATGTATGGAGCCGATGGCTCTCTTTTTAATGCTTTTGAACAAGCCTTTATTGGCATGTTCGATGTGAAAGGGAACGCTGCCAAAGGGGCGGAGTTCATTAAGTCCTTTGGCATTGAGCTTCCCAAGAACTTCAACCCTGATGCTAAGGCCAACTACCAAGCCGCCGCCCGCACGGTGGGCTACCGGGCCAGTGCGTTTGAGGAGGCTATTGTCGATCAGGAGGGCACGAAGCAGAGCGTGCTGAAGATGCAGGCGTTCGTGTTGGACCTTGGCCGGATGGGTCAGCCCAACATGTTCGATGCGGAATACATGTCGAAGATGGAGATTGCCGACACGGTCAAGGGTCTCTCCGGGTTTGAGTTCTATCAAGATGTAGACGGCGACATTGTCTTTAAGCCCCCTTTCTATAATCTCGACACCAGCACCGACCCCGTCTACTGCATCAAGGATCGGGATCTCATCTCCATTTCTGAATCCCACAGCGAGCCTACGTCTACCTACGTCAAGGGGTCAGGCGGGCTGTTCCAAAACTTCACGGGAATCCTCGACGGGGAGTTTGGCACTCGGCAAGGTAAGTTCATTGATTGGCGTCTGGTGGCGGAGTTCGGCTGGAAAGAAGCCAACTTTGAGTCCCAGTACATGTCGAGTTCTGGGCAGATGTTTGTCAGCGCGATGATGCGCCTTGATCTCAACAATGTTGAGATGAAGTCAGCTTCCATCACCATTCCCATTCGTCCTGAACTGCGTCCCGGCTACCCGGTGTATGTGGAATGTCAGGATGCGTTCTTCTACATCAAGAGCATGAGCCACTCCTATGCCGTGGGGGGTGCGTGCCAGACCACTATCAACGGCGTAGCCAAACGGGCGAAGTTCCTGCCACCGGGGATGCCAGACCGGAGTGATGGGAGCGGCTCGCAGCCTATTCCCACTTTGGGGGATGTGCGCCTCTCGGCTCCCGGCGAGTACCCTCCCATGCCTTTGTACGTCTACACCGAGGACTTGCTGGGGTCCGAGGGCGGAGAACCTTCTGGGCCTCCCCGGATCATGGGCTACCCCAACTGCGTGATGGCCCTCGATCCTGACAAGTTGAACCCTCGGACTTTCGCAGCGGGGATTCAACTCGGGTCAGCCCAATCGTTTTTGGATTTTGCTCTGACATTGGGAGTGTTGCGCCGGGACCCCGAGAACGACGAACAGTACTTCCTCGCTCAATCGAACGAACCGGAACAGGACTCAATCGTCACCTACACTGAAGTGGTGAGCGAGTTCGGGGAGGGGGGGATCTTTGAGAAAGTCCAAGCCCTCCAACACACCGGGGGACTCGCAAAGTGGCTCAAGGAGTACCCGAAGGACAAGATAGCCACGAACTTCGGGTCGGCTCTTTTGGGGGTGATGCAGCGCACCTTGAGTAACATCGCGGATGCGGACCTGCTCGGAAACTGGATGTCCCTCCAGACGGCGACCAAGAACCTCTACGGCCACCAGAGTATTCAGGGACAGTACCGGTATTTCTCTTCTTCGGCACCCGATGAGGCGGACCAAGCCCCCTCGGAAATCACCCTTGACGGTGATAGCGGGAGGATAGGGGATGCTCCTCCCGGTAAGCCCGAGGTAGCGAACGAGATCACCCTTCTAACCCAAAGCGGCAGCCGCATTAAAGTGGGTAAGGGAATGCCCAAGCGGGCTTTCCGGGTGTACGGCACCACCGCTACGGACAGTGATGAGGAGGGTGCACGCTATGTAGATGTGACTACCGACGACATTCGTTTCGTCACCTTCCAACGGATTGTCACCAAACGCAGGATAGGGATGCAGGGGGCAAGTCCTACTCCTTTCACCGCATGGCAGGTGAGCACAAGCGGACTCAAAACCGCCATGGGGGATGGGATGTCGCTCTTTGCCAGCCCTCGCAATGTAGAGGACCCATGTGGAGATCGTTTCGGAAACAGCGATGCGGGGGGTGTGGCAAAGTCCGGGGGCTATCTGGAGTTCCTCACCCTTATTGATGCGTGGGCGAACAAGGCCGAAGTCCAGACCGACACGAGGTACGCGGCCAAAAAGACAAAGTTGGATAACTTCGCGCAATCTTTGAAACCTCAACAACGAAATCGGCTCGTAGCGGATTCAAGCCTCAAGGCCACGAGAGTATGGCGACAGAGTGATCTCAAGGCCATTGAAAACATCTCCACTCAAGCTGCCAACTCGTTGGGCAACCTCTACCAGCTTGCGGAAAACGCGGCGGTTAAAAAAGAACGGGAGCTTCGGCAGCAGGCAACGCCGAAGGGGAAGGTGGATCAGAGTTACCTCACAAAGTTGAAGACGGCGAAAGGAGACCTTCTGGCAGGGTTCCCAAACGTGGTGGATTCCCCAAACGGGACTCCGCAGATTGTGACCGACGAACTCGTAGAGTTGCCGGACCACTCTTTGGTCCTGCCGGTCTCGGATAACAGTGGTTACGAAGTGTACGGCAGCTTGGCTTACGGGCGTGGGTTGAATATCGTTTCTTACAAAGGCCTCCTGAATATAGAAGGAACCCCCACCGACACCAACTCCATGGCTGCTATCGAGCAGTTCATGGCCGCGCTGATCGCGGGAGGAGGAGGTAAAGAGGCGGGGGTGGCCCACGCCTTCACTGTTCTCACTCCCGAGCAGAAAGCCGACCTCGCAGCGGGGCTGGAAGTGACGACCAATGAGCTTGAAGGCGCGGTTGAAAAACTCCTTGCCGAAGCTGAAGAAGGAAAGGTGTTTGTCCGCAACACTCCGGTATCTTCGCGAAGCCGGGGTCAATCCTACACCTCCAACATGTCTATCGACGAGTTGGCCTCTATCACTGCCGAGGACGGCGGAATCTGTTTGTGTAACGGGGTGGAAGCCCAGTACTACATGCAAGCCTTTTCAGGCGAGTTCGTCCAAATCCATGGGGACGAGGCGATGGCCGAATGGCTGAAGGATCAAGCCATCACTGCTGGGACGGACTGGAAGCTCACCAAAGAGACTCTGGCCGGTGAGCACCTTGACACTCGGGCCGGTTCCGCTTTGGACCACTACCGATCTCTCGGTGAGAGTTTCGTGGCCGGGTACGAAGACTTGGGGCGCGAGGTGCAGGGAGGGGTGCAGCAAATAACAAGTGCCGTGAAGGATCTGGAAGACTTGGAGATCCCCTCTTTCGACGGAAAGAGCACTTACCATATTGAAGTACTGGACGAAGACCGGAGGATTCCCGGCATCCCGGATAGCTTCTACTACCCCGAGGACGAGGACGAAGAAGAGAGAAGGGGAGGGGAGACTCCTATGGTTGGGGCGGGTCCGGGTAGTCCTTTCAATAGAGCTTACACTCAAGATAGTTTGAGGGAGCCTGTCGAGGCCGTTGGCGAAGACAGCGATGAGGCCGCTGATACAGAGGAAGGTGAATAATGGGCGCGAATAACGAAGGGGGCACCACTGTTGCCCCTAACCCTAATGGCGGGGTGACAGACGGAGAGATCAACCGCAACTTTGCTCCGGGAAACCTCGCTACTTCTGATGTGAGTGGGGGGAGTGTTTTCCCTATCCGCTATGCAGCGGTCACGCGGGTTGACCCCAAGAAGATGGTGGTAGACCTCAAACCTCTCTCGGGTCCGGGTCCGCCTTCCACCGATGTTCCTCTTACCTTCCCGAGCGCAGGCTCGCGGCACTTCATGGGAGCTATCCCCGAAGTGGGGGATTTGTGTGTTATCGGTCAGTCTCCCGGGGAGAGCGGCCACTCTAAGAGACCTGTCATTCTGGGGTGGTTCGTCCCCTCTACTCAAGCGGGGTACGACTGGCTGAATGTCCGGTCCCACGCTCCTAAGACGCTGGGACTCACCCCCAAAGAGCAGGAGGTGTTGGAAGGTATTGCTTCCGTCCGTCGCCACAAACTTCGGCAGATGGAGAAGGGCAACATCATCGCCTCCTCTTCACAGGGATCGGACCTTCTGCTCACGGAGAGCGCCACGCTGGCCAACCGCCGGGGAAATGAACTGATCCTACGAGATCAGGATCAGGCATTGGTGGTTCGGTCGCTCCAGCAGTTCCACGCGGGAGCCGGGTTCCGGACTTACAGCGGCATGGTCCAACGGGATGCCAACCTTCTCCCTCCCGAACTCACTCATGGCGAGGTGCAGTGGGATTCCGACCGGCAGGTGGATGAGGGGGGGTATCCCCTTCCTCCGTCGGACTTGACGGAGGACGAGCAAGACGGCCAGCTTCAGACAGCGGCGGTCTTTGATGAGGATTCTGGGGTGGCTATGCCCCCTCTCTTTGACCCTCAAGCTATTCTGGCTCGTGGGCTCTTTGTGGATTCTGATGGCACCGTATCGGCGGGAGCAGGGCGCGGGTCCATATATGGAGGCAAGCCCACCTACCGCGTGTCGGTAGACACGGCGGGGAATGGGGCTCATTCCAACGGGGTGCTTAATACGGGTGACGGGGTCTTCACGGAGTACCGCATCGAGGTGGCCCATACGACAGACGGGACTTTGCCCGTCACCGAGCAAACAGACGGATTGGACATCGACCGTCTTCTCCCCACAGCCCCTAACGAAGACCCCGACGGAGGGGGTGGTTCGTCGGGCGGGGTGTTGGACCCCACCAACCTCTCTCCTAACGCCCCCATGGTGGAGTTGGTGATGGGGACTGCTGTGGGGAATGACCCTTTCAACTTCCCCGGCCAGTACGGTCTCCCTTTGGTGAAAGGAGGGGGCGGGCTTCGGGCGGCCACTCCCACCGACCCTCTCTCCAAACACTTCGCGTTCCTTCTGAAAGTACGGGACCCAGACAACCCTGCCCGCATTTCGTTTGTGGGGTTCACGAAGGGGGGTCAATGGGTTCAGATGTTTGGGGGCAAGGGATCACCCAGCATTGAAGAGGACTATGCTGCGGGCAAATCCTCTAAGCTGGGCATGACCCAAGACGGTGTGAGCCAAAAAACCGAGGCGTTGGGAGCTATTTCCCTTGTCTCTACGGGCGGCCGACAGGCGGACAACGTCGGAGTCGAGATTTCGTCGGTGGGCGGAGCCATTTCCATTTCCGGTGGTGGTTCTTCCACAGCGGGCGCAGCCGACGGAGGTACCAACCCTCAAGGATCTCCGGCTGCGGCGGGGCTGGCTCTTTCCCTTAAAAGCAAGCAGTCAGCCGAGTTCACCGCTGTTGGAAAGGCCACCATCTCTGGGAAAGAGGTGGCTATTAGTGACACGAACACCACCACTATCGGGGCAAGCTCCTCCGTGACCGTCAACTCGGGGGACGCTATTGCTCTTTCCTCCAAGACCTATGGCCTCACCTGCAACGGCAAGGCCGAGTTCACCTTTGGCGGCCCCAAGAACTCCCTCCCCACTAACGGATCATCGCGCAGCACTACGTTTACCTCCACCCCTCTTACGGGCGGTTTGGGGATGGATGTAGACGAGTACACGGTGATCTTCGGCCAGTTGTCGGAGACCTTCAGGGTGGGGGCGCGAAACACCGAAGTAAGTGTAGGTTCCATCAACATGGTTGGTACTGGGGCGGCCCTTCCTCAAATGGGGCCGGGTGTGGGAGCCAAGATGGTTTCCGGCGTCCCGGGTCTGGATAATGGGATGCAGGCCATCCCCGGTGCCGGGTCTTTTCTAAAGTCCATGACCGGGGTAGCCAGTCTTCAAGCTGCTACTGGAGCCGCCATGGTTTCAGGCACAGCAGGCACCTTGATCAACTCGCTGGCTACTGTGTCGGCTGCCGCCCCTTTCATCCACATGACTGCTCCGGGGATGCCCGGTGGGGTTGTGTCCGATGGCTGCCTCGATAGTATGACTGGTCTTCCTATGTTCCTGTCGGGGACGGTGGGTGCTCCCGGTTTCAGGTTGAACTAATGCCAGTTACCCCCGTGGCTGTAAGTGGAGCTATCTTGGCGGCAGGGCCGACGCTTAAAGGACCGACATGGATGCGCGTGGCGGCTGGTGTCGGCATCGGGACGGTGGCGTGGACCCTTGTTCCGGGGAATGTGGTGGTGGCAGGCATCACGACAGGAGTGGTGGGGGCGGGGGTGGTGAACGGGAAGGTGGCGGTCCCCCCGGTGCCGGTGACTGTAGTGGGATCGGTGGCCGCTAATGGTTTGGTGGGACCAGTCTCCCCCCAGATGGCCGCTGCCATCGGTATCGGTATCGGGACGGCTTACAGCGCGTCCGCCACTTATGTGGGAGCAAGCATCGGGGCCATCGGGGCAGATGTAGCTAAGGTGGTCTTCGCTAATCCCGTCCCGCTGATCCCCCTCTTGGCGGGAGCTTTTGCCGCCCAAGGAATGGTTGGGCCGATGGCTATGCGATGGGCCGTGGCTTTAGCTCCCGGAATCGCCGGGTTGTTTATGATGGGGGGTGGTGCAGGAGTGGCCGTAGGGGCAGGTGGCCCAATGGTCGGTGTGGGGGGTAGCGTCTCCACCATTGTATGAGGGGGTTCGAGACTCCTCTCCGAGCGGTATAGTCCCTCACTTGAATCCGGTAGAACGGCTTTCGGGCTACCCAAGTAAAACTGGGTGTATCAGTCTGACTTGAGGGATGGCGAAGTGGGTTTCAATCTAAATGGCTATATCCTGCGTCCTGCTCGTGTTGCAGGGGGTAACTCCCCGGACACCGACGAGGCGACGACGGGAGTGGAACGGGATCACATCACTCCTACTGTGATGACTGGTCTGGGGTATCAAGCTCTCCCCACTAAGCCTGTTGAACCTTATGCGGACATGTACCGCGCCGCTGTTCTCCAGAAGCCCACAGACCGGGCCAGTACCGAAGAATACTGTGTTTTCGCTGCGGTTACTTCCTCGTTGAGTGTGGTTGAGGAGGGGGATTCTGTTCTCATCACCGGCACCTCGGCCATGGTTACCCCCGTAGCCGGGAATCTGGTGACTTCTAACCCCACCCTTCCCAGTGATCCCTATCAGGATGGCACCGCTACTTTCCGTTTGACCGATCCCGGCGGGCGCGACATCTCCGGCATCACCTACCTTGCCGTCTTGAGCGCGGACCCTGCTATCGGCTTGGTGGAGATTAAGGAGGGGGAGGCTATCGGATTCGACTCCACTCTGTCGGATCTCTCGGTAGGCACGGTTGTTATCAATGCGGCGGCTCTCGCCGCATTGGGGGGAGGCTTCTCGGTGGATCGTGGTGATGTGGTGGTGGTTGTTTACTACACCTTGTCCCCCCCTACTTTCTGGTGGACCCGGAACGACCAAGACCTCACCCGCTTCGGATGGGACGGTCTTAATCAGCGGTGGTCTCCTCTTGCCGGTACGACTCCACGGGACATGGGCGGAGTGGTTCCGGAGGAGACCTACAAACTGGCTCCCCCAGTGACCCGTTTCGCGGTGGATGCCCTTCTCCCTTACCCCTCTACCAGTGATGGGTATGCCCTGCTCCGGTTGGGCCTTTACCCTGATTCAATCTCGGACCCTCTCAAGATTCAGGTGGTGCCCGACACCGCCGTCGTTGCGGGCTGGGACGGTGGGTGGGATGCCACTCTGGACGGCGTGGTGGGGGTGACCAATGGCATCCTGCGCCTCAACCCAGCCAAAGAGGACGACCACGCCGGGAAGACTCTTTGGTACAACCCGGAGGCCTTTCCCGTAGAGGGCGACGGTGACATGGGCGCGGTAGCGGGGTTGCCCCTTACGTCCAACCAAGGGTTCCCGGTCCTCTCCCCGGCCCCCGGCCCGACCGAGCGACCCTTCCTTCGGATTGGTTTTAGGAGGTACCTCACCCCCGTGCCGGTAGACACAGATGGGGATCTGCCCGCCCCTGCGGCGGTGACCGGCGGCCAGTTCTACTGGTCTCGCACGACGGGCAAGATTGTTCTGGCCGCAGAGGACATTGAGAAGGCTACTCCCGGCGCTGCCGGATACGAACTCCCTTATCTCGGAGCACATCTTTACTATGACGGGGTGGCCATGAGCCAACAGCCCATCCCGGTCAAAGCTCCTGTGGCTGCGCTGGAATCAGACGGCAAACCCCTCAATGGGGATATTTTGGGGGGCGGAGCGACCACTCCTCTGTTGGGTAACCTTTGGATTGATCGGGCGGTCTGTCTCCCTCCTCCCGGCGTAAGCGGCGTGCAGTGGGTTCCCGACGGCTCCGGGGAGACCCCGGATCTGACTTCCGTCCCGGTCCCTCAAACCCGACCCGTGGGGAATGGCCTCAAACGTCAGATTAAGGGGGTGGGAGACAACTTCTTCTTTTCCAGCAACTTCGCTTTTGAAAGGCTGGGTGTAGATGAGTACGACGACGACCTGCCCATCATCTCTTTCAAAGTAGCCAAAAACAAGGCCGAAGTGGCCGAAATGGTGAGCGTTTCCCAGCCCACGGGGAGCAGCCAAGCCTCACGGGTGGAATGTCGGCGCAAGAATCTGATTGATGAGCCCCTCTACTTCCGCCAGTGTGTGGCCATTCCTTCCGTCTATGCCGAGGAGCCTCGGATCTACTCACGGTTTGCTGGCCCTTACACGCTGGGAAGGGTCACCCTTCGCTTTGCCATCAACACTCAAGTTTACGAATGGCACTCCACTACGCTGAACCCGAGCGGCGAGGAAATCTCTTACACGGCCGAGGAGGTGCAAGCCAGTCTTCAAGCTGACACCCTTCCCCCGCTTCCTGTTGATTCAGTGGGAGTGGCACGAGGCCGCCTCTTTATCCAAGCTCCTGTCCTTTCCCCGTCCAGCGGAAATGTCGAGATTGGCTGGAATGATCCCGATCAGGCCGACCTCGCGGGTCATGCGGCACTGGGTTTCCTCCCGGGATGGCGCGTGGACAACCGCTCGGGGGAGACCCAGTGCCGATGGTTGCCGGACAATGGGGCCTCGATGGGAGTTTTCCGTAGTCCTCTCAATCGGAATAGGCGAAGCAGCACTCCTGACATTCGTTCTCGGGACACATTTGACGACACCGTATTGATTGACGGTATCTACGCCAATCCCTTTGTTCGGGTGAACCCCCCACCTCTGGAAGACTTGCCCGGCTATGGAGCCAACTCTCATTTCCAGACCTCTATCGGGCTGTTGAATGTGGATCTGGAGAACTATGTCACTACCCTTGGTGTAGGGGTGAAGTATGACTGGGCCAACCAGCGGCTCATCTGGGCCGAGTCCGGAACCACACCCCCCACTAAGGTGGCCTACCCCACCGCTGATCTTCAGTTGTCCCATACAGCAGTTTTTTCGGAGACAGTGTCTTCGGATGCGATGTTGAACCCCGACTACGGCTTCTATCTCAAGGGGCCGGACGAAACTCTCTATTCCGAGCAAGTGTTCGGGGAGGATTTCCTTATGCCGGGTCAGGCTCAACCGGGGCAGTCCTTGTTGGTGGAGGTCGAGGGAGGTATCGCAGCGCGGGGTGGGGCCGGGGCAACCGCCCCCTCTCTCGGTGTGTTCAGGGATGCCAATGTGGCCGACCAAGACGGACTCTATGCTGCCATCGAGGCGGGCTACTTGCTCCACATCCTTAACGGAGAGGCAGAAGGGGTTTACCAGATCACCGCGAAGCAGCAGGTGGCAGGGCCGGGAACGGTGGTGGTTTTCGCTATCACTCCCGATATGCCGCCTGACATCCCGGCCACCGCCACCGCCCAGTGGCGCATGTACGAGGCCGAACTTCGTAGTGACCCGGTTGTAGACGACACTCTCATCGCTGATGTGCAGTTGGTGCCTACCAACCATCTCCCCTCGGAGCCGTTCAAGATCCGGCTTCTCTCGGGGATTGGCACGGTGGGAGACACCTTGGAAGCAGATGTGGCTGATGCGGTGGCGTCCGGCCGCGAAGTATCAGTACGGTTCGGGGTAGACCCCGTCGCCGCCAATATCCGTTCCGTCACCTACCTCCAACGAGGCACCCTCCTCGGCCCCATCGCGGAGACCGGGCTGGTGGTGGACCCTGACGACCTTCACGTTACTCTTTCAGGCACTTCCGGCGACGCCTACTTCGCCCTGCGCGTAGGAGCACAGGAATACAGCACCGCGCCGGGGGGCAATCTGATACTGGTGGCCGCGCCTCCCCCTCCGGGTGGGGTGGCTGCGGGAACCATTCAAGTAGTTGGTTTCGGGGCCGCTTCTAATGTGGGAGAGGTTTACATCGCGACTGACATTGTCTCCGCCGAGGGTGGGTCCAGCGTTTACTACGACCAGTTGTTCCTTGACCCCACCCTCATCCCCGCCCACACCGTAGAGATCAACTCGGCTACCGGAGAAGTTCAAATCCCGGCTGCTGATAGCACGGCCTATAGCGGGGACACAGCCTACTTCGTAGAGCAGATGATCACCGAGGGCAGCCTCGATGTGACCACCTCGCCTATGAGCGGGAGTCTCCTTTTCAACAAGCCTCTCCGAGAGGGGCAGATTGTTGAGGTGTCCTACTACCAAGCGGATAGCAACGGCGACAAGAAGCTCGATGCAGATGGGAACGCAGTAGAGATCACCGAGTTCTTAGCTCTCACCGTGCGACTGGAAGAGGCCACGGTGGGGGATTCCGACACTCTCTATACCTACAACCCCACGGGGAGGACGGTCTCCACTGTGGTGGAGCCGTTCGTTTGGGTTGGTGTGGAACTGATGAACTTTGCCGGGAGAAAAAACGCCGTCATCGAGGCTGACCCCAGTCTCATCTCTTTGTCGGTTTCACCTCCCAGCGGTTCTACCGTCAAGATCAACTACGGGGTTCTGGAAGCCTTTGGAGGAGAGCAGGCCTACACTGTGTCCTCCCCTCCGGTATACCGTAAACCCTTCTTCTTGGAGGAGCAGCAGACTACTTTCACTCTGGAGACAGATCGGCGGTCGAGTTTCCCCACTGGCCATCTCATGGTCTTGGGGACTACGCCGCTGTATATCGTCTCGTCCTCCTATTCAGCGGGGGACTCGGAAACGCTGGTGACTATCTGGCCCCCGCCCCAGACCGAGGTGGGAAGCCGGGCGGTGGGCCGTGATGCTCGCCTTCTTATCTCCGACTTTCCCGTGGCTATCACCATCGACCCCAACGGGGCGGCCCCGGTGCCGGGCGGCGGGTCACCCGGGTTCTTGGCCAGTCTTGACCTGATGGCTAACCCCCTTCTACCCGTGGACAAGGGACAGTTGTCGGTAGGGTTTTACGGGGATGTCCGGAAATGGACGCGCCCTAATCATCTGTTGGAGATTGATGGCTACCCCTACATCATCCTGACCTCTTCCTTGTCGGAAGACGGGCGGAACACGAAGGTTCAACTCGCCACCCCCGTCTACACCAAACAGACGGCGGCCCCTACTGTGCGGGTGAGCACGCGCCCAGTTTATGGGCCTTCCCCCATGGCGTTCAATCCCATCTACCCGGTGGTGGGGGGAGAGGACTACAGCCTGTTCCTGTTGGGAAGTGTGGACAGTGATGGGAACACGCTGCCCGGCAAAGAGTTGGTGGAAGGCACTCACTATGCCCTCACCAAGCCCGGTGGAGCCATCACTTTTCAGCAGCCCACGCAAGGCCCCTTGCAGGCTGGTGAGGTGCTTCATCTGCGGTACACCCGTCGTCGGGAGGTCAGCCCCCTCGTCAACGATGGTGCTCTCATCTACCCTCTCTATAAGGGAGGCTATCTCTACCTGACCACTCCCTCCGAGGAGAACCGCCTTCAAGGTGGGGCTTTGAGGGCGCAGTACACTTACCGCAGCCCCGACTCTTTCTTCTTTGCCGTGGAAACTCTGGAGGAATACCTCGGCGAAGTGGCCGTTGTCTCGGCGTCCAAGGGAGGTACCCCTGTCGGGGGAGGGCCTCCTTTGGCTTACCCGGGATCTCCTGACCTCACGAAGAAAGGAACTTTCGGTCTCCGAGGGGAGACAGCAGATCTGGGTGACCAAGATCGTGCTGCGCGGGTCTACGTTGAGTTTTTCAACCGGGTCATTGTGGCTTTTGAGCAGGTGTTGGAAGCCCTCGATGGTCGCATCATCGGGGACCGGGATGGGAAGTTTCGTTTCTTCATTGGCCACGACAAGCGGTATGCCCCTCCGGGGTGGGAAGATGAAATCACAGGAGTCCTCAACAAACGGCTGATCTGGCGTGAGATCATCGAGAACTGGGCACCCGCTGCTTACGAAACCAATGACGGCTTCTTCATCGAAGCGGACCCGATCTACAACCCCATCACGGCTGAAGTGCCTGATTCCAACCCGGCGCTGGTTCCTTACCGGCCGGGCGACACCAATGGTGAGAACCTCGATCCTGACCTTCGCCAGTTCTTCATCAACCGGCAGAAGTCTCGCATCAAGAACGACATGGATGACCGTGTCCTGATTGGCACCCGTCGGCCTAAAGGGCTGCCCTTCTTCTTGTTCCCCCTCTTCAGTGCCAAGGGGCGGTACAAGGACATGTGGCAAGACCACTTCTTCTCCCGCCTGTTCCCCGAAACCACCAAGCACTTCTCTCGGCTGATGCCGGGGCTGGAAGCGGTTGTCGGAGCTAATGGTTACACCGACCCCGGGTTCTATTCCTTTGGCCGCCTGATCACTAAACCCGGCCCCGAGCCGGGGGAGGAAACCGATCAGGTCGTCCGGACTCGCGGCACCACTATCGGCACAGTGGCCAATCCTGCGCTGGGGGAAATCCCCAACATCGTGGACATCACGGCCGAAGACCGTCGGGCACGGGGCCGCATGTGGATCTATCTCCCAAAGGGATTCTCGGCAGCTAATGACGCTACCCTCGGGGTCACCACCCAAGGCTTCGCAACCATCGTCGCCACCCCCCTTCCTTTGAGTGAGTTCCCCATCGACCAAGCTACGGGTCTCCCTGATGTGGCCCAGTTGCTCTACAACAACGGCGGCACGCCGTCAGCGGGAACGCTGGACTCTCTTGATACGGGCAACATTGAGCTTTCCACTCCGGCTTTTGAGGCTGGGCAGCGGCTCTCTTACGGACAGCCCAATGGGCGCGTCTACGCTCTTACCGACCCCGACGGATTCGGTGTCTGTGTGAGCACAGCCGGGGTCCAGAAGGGGTGTGTCATCACACTGGCTTCTTGTGCTGACCCCACCACTCAACTCCCCGGCACCAGTGTCTTCGTTATCCCTCTGGTCACGAAACTGACGGAGGTTGTTTCCGACGAGACCGGCTATGGCGACACCATCTTCGCCATCCCCTCGACGGGGACACTGGCTTCGCCTATTCCGGGCGATCCCCCTACTACGGAGGAGATGGCCGAACTGATTGGGGGGTTGCCGGACTATCGGATTCAGTTTGACATGAAGGTGCGCCGGAAGCGTGGTGAGTTTGTAGATGCTTCGCTCCCCACCCCGGACGACATCTTCCCTTTCCCTTTCCAAGAGTTGTTGGGCCAGAAGCCTCCGGCTCCGCTTACTTGTATCGAGGGGTCCGTTGACTTCAACAACACCGAGGCAGAACCGGCCCAGCTTCCTTGTCTGTTGGGTGAGCCACAGGATGATTCAGGAGACAACCAACTTCCTTACATGAAGTCCCTCTCCGAGTTGGACGCTCTCGGGAAGATCGCCGCCATCCTCCCGGTCATCTTCGACGACAACACCTCGGAAGCGTTGCCCTTCCAACCCGACAGTCTCCTCGCCATAGAGGAACAGGACTTCTCGGCGGTGTCTCCGGACGAGATCCTCGTCACGGATGGTACCATCCCCCTTACCTCCGCTTATACAACGCACTCTCGGAACGCTGCCACCCTCTACACGGGCACAGATGTCCGCCCGGTGGGGTTCGCGGGGTCGTACACACCCAACAGCGGGATAGGCGACCTCCGTCGGTATGACCTGTTGCTCATCGAGACTAAGCAGCCTTCTTCCGCCTCCGGCGGCGGAGACCTGTGGGACGGCGCTACAGGAATCCTTACAGTGGGGAATGTGGGGAGAACCTTGGCTCTCTCCGCAGATGAGACTTCCAACAGCATCGAGGTACCGCGTTTTGTTACGGCCGTGGACACCAGCAACCTTCACCAGTACACGGTGCGCTCCTTTGCGGCCAACGTGGAACATAGGAGTGGAGAACAAGGGGTTCGCGTCAATGAGAACGTGGTGGGTCTGTTGAGAGATACTACTTTTGACTTCACCACTGTCTCCGACCTCGACCTCACAGGTCTCACGGCCCTTTTGACCCACGCCGGACCCAACTTCAATGCGTTGGTGATTCGGTTCTACCACACCGATCCCGCTCATGTTGGCAACCCCTACATCGGCGCGGTCACTCTGGCGGGAACCGCTCCCGGTGTGGGGCAGGTCATCATCTGTCCGGCTGGCGGAGCGGTTACAACCTATGTGTTGGACCCGGCTGGTATCGGCACGGCCATCGTAGGTGCAGCTATCACCTGCGAACTGAACTCCGGCGCTACTACCCCTGTGACGACCTTGTTGGGCATCTCCACGGGCACCCCGTATGACTTCACTCTCGACATTGATACCTACATTGATGTGGAGACTTTTGCAGTCGCCAATCTCGCCCCGGGTTCGGGAGCAGGATCTACCACCTGTAGAGTGATGCGGGATCGTATGACCTTCCGCGAAGATTTGGCTTTCAACAAAGCGGTTCCCCGAGGATTCCTTCCCGCCAACGATTGGGACTTCCCCGCTTCTTATGTGTCGGGCCAGACGGCGATGGAAACCGCGTTCGGTCTTCAGTACGTCACCATTAACGGGCAGCCCAACCTCACGGTCAACAGCCCCGGCTCGGTAAACGGCGGCGACTACTTCACCTTCTTGGAACGGGTGGGGCCGGACCCCACCCTCACAGTCCCGGCGGGCACCAAGTATGTAGGGGTGGGCAACTCCACTTTCAGTGTGGGGTTTCTCCAAACCATGTCATGGGAAGGGTTCCACAATGAGGAGCTTCCCTCCCAGATAGACAATATCGTCCTTTCCGCCGTTCCCTCATCGGATCTGGGAGTGGACGATGTGATCCTTGAGTCCTATGGCACCATCCTTGATGGGGACTCTTCCTTGACGCTGATGCCCACCATTGTGCCGGGCTACTTTTATGAAGGGAATCGGAACTACATCCTTAATCTCGACCCCACTCCCACCGCAGGTGCGACGGCCAATGTTGAGAGTGGCGACATTGTAGTGGTGGACACAGTCGCCAGTGGGGCCATCCATGAGGGGGCCATCAAAGCTGGTACTTATCTCACCCGCTACGCCATGGTTTCCGACGGCACCCGCTTCACCCACACAGGCAGCCCGTTTGGGGAAGTGCCGGTCCAAGGGGTTCGGCAGACGGCTGATCCTACTTCTCCGGTGCCAGTGGCGCAGGCTTTGACCGCCAACAGTCCTACTTCCGACACTGGGTTTTTGGACCTCACCTTCCCCTACATTATCTCCGCTGACGAGGGGACCAACACTATTGTCCTTGGGAATGTAGTCCCCGTAGCCGGAGCCATGACGGGCCATGGCTTCCTTACCTCGCGCCGTCTTTATCTGGTGTTCAAAGAAGAGTACGCCGCCTACAGCGCGGATGCCGACGGGGGTGGTAATGCGGGTTGGGTGCTCGACAAGGATGCAGTGTGGAGCAAGGCGATTCAGAGCTTGGGGCTCTATGACGCCGAAGCTCGCACCCTTGTGTTGAATATGAACACTTCGGCAACCGCCCAAGATGCAGCGGGGGCGCTGTCCCCGTCGCCTCCTACCAAGACTGACTTCTACGCTGCCGCTGTGGCTGGCACGGTGTGTTCGGGGATGGACTATCTTCCTGTCCAGCAACTGGGAGAGCATCTGCCCTCCAATAATGTGATGGGTGCGGACACGATCTGGGATGGGGCTGACCCCGCCTCCCTTGAGCAGACTATGGGTGGGTGGCGTGGGGTCACCATCCACAACATGAACCCCAAGATGCAGGAAGACCTCATCGCGGCTGGGGGTGCGGTGCTCCCCTATATGGTGGTGACTGCTCCTGCGCTCGGTAGGGGTTTGATGAACTCGGTGGGCAGTGGTGGTGCCTCCGGTCAACTGATTGCCGCCACCCCGGAACCCAAACTCAACACGGAGTTCTACGATAATCCGGCGGAACCTGTGTATGGGCGGGTCTATAACGGACTTATCGGCAGGCAGTACGGGTGCGGCGGAGTCGTGCCTTACTTTGACTTGAGCGAGATGCTCGGGGACGGTTCGGCCCTATTGACGCCGGAGTTGTGGTACGCCATGCACTTCTATGCGATGCAGGCAACATTCTTGGAAGTCTGGCTCCCCGACTACACCAAGGTCGATGA
>Ga0208299_1000410_pt1 | contig 39845 bp, 28 predicted proteins | sample 15_taG_FD_184089 | JGI IMG/M metagenome (GOLD analysis project Ga0208299, IMG submission 184089) | Marine viral communities from the Subarctic Pacific Ocean - 15_ETSP_OMZ_AT15312 metaG (SPAdes) (version 2) | ecosystem: Environmental > Aquatic > Marine > Oceanic | place: Pacific Ocean | collected... | reverse complement strand
AAAGCATCGATCTCGTTATGAAGGGATAGGTACTCTCCCCTATCGCTGGTTCTAGCTATCTGCTTAGGATCCTTCTCTAGTTCGTCCCATGCGGCTTCGTCGCTAAGACCTCTTGAATGAGCCTGCTTCTTAAGCTGTAGGTAGTGGACAAGTTCGTGGTTAATTGTTCTGGATAGAATGTTTACTAGTTCATTTGCATCGAGTACTTCCTCTACGTCATACTCATCACACAATGTGCGCAGTTCTATACCAACGACATGCTTTCCATTCAGTGGTCCGGTATAAACACCGTGCATAAGCCAGTTGTTGGGATAGCCGGCGCTGTAGAGGCCAGTTGGTTTGAGATAATAAGTACTATCTCCTGTAGCTGTTATAACGAAGTCAAGTTCTGTTCCTAGATCCTCGGCTGCTTTGTTTAGGGCGTCTTCGAGGGCCCTGGTTGCAGGAGACTTAAGTAAACCGTTTCCCTTGTCTGTTACTTCACTTCTGTCTTCGTCTACATCGTTGTCTTTGTGTGGTTGCAGCCAAAATTTAGAATCTAGCATTGCTTGTTTAAGGCCGGTTTTGACTACATCTGGAAGTATTGAAGTTTCATTTAGGTACCTCCGCCAATTTTCAAATAGGAGTTTCACTTCTTGGATCTCTCGGCTAAACCTAGTGAGGTGGCCGCTACGCTTCCAGCAGATGATGCCCTCCTGCCGCGCTCAGAAGCGCCGGGGGCGCCTTTTTCTTTCCAGCCTTCTTCACCTGGCCGGCGGGGTTTTTCTCCAGAAGGGTGTGAGTAGAGGGTCATCAAGATTGCGTCTTTCTCTTCTTCTGGTACTTCTGCCCAGACATCTTCACCCCAAAGATCTTCCACATAGCGTATATAAGCTGCTGTATAATTAATTCCGATTATATCGTCTTTGGCGATAAGGCGCTGTAATTCTCCCAGGCTCATGTCTGAAGAATAACCAGGAGGAACATAGAGACCTTTCTCTGATATCTTTTTTGCGGTTTCTCCCTTAGTTTGGCCGATGCCCATAGAGGTATTTTTCAAACCAATATAACCCATTAAATCTCCGAGCGCTCGTGGATACATCCTTATGTATTCATCTATCAAAATGCCCATCACTAAGGATGGCCTAAGATCTTGCTGTCTTGCTGCAACGGATATATCGCCCGAGTATCTTTGAAGGTATTCCCAGGCTTCATTGGCAGCTTCATCATATTGAGATGGATCCCTATTTTCAATGTCGCCTTTGCCCCAGCCTCCCTTGGGTAAGCCAAAGACTTCTTCTAGCTCTTCGAAGGTGTTTTCTTCCCGAAGATACTCTCTCCAATTTTCAAATAATAGTTTCATACTATAAATAGTCTTGTTGTAAGCTTATTCTGATTCTTCTGTTGAACTAAAGGCATCGTCGATTGCCTGGATTGTTAGCAGGCCGCTCCACCCAGCTATAACCTCGGTGATCACCATATCTTTATTAATGATGTAAAAAGTTGGATAACTAGGAATGTTGTAACCACGAATAAAATCTCTATCTCCAGAGAGGACGATAGACTGCTCGTTGTATAACCCAAAGTGAGTAACCCAAGTATTCAAGTCTTCTGAAGTTGGGGTTTGGCCGGACATATTACTTGTTAATACTGTGATCCACACAATCTCATCTTCTGGATAAGACTCCAGAATAGTTTCTGAATAAAATGATGCTGTTTGGCACGGGCCGCACCACATAGCAGAAAAATCTAGCACAATAACTTTTTCGTGATGTTCCCACACTGTGTTGATGTTTGCTTCTTTATCCTCGAACTCAAAATCACAAGCGACTTCTTCGATTGCTCCGCCACATTCATCAGAGGTAAAGCTGCTTAACCTTGGTGTGCAGCAAGAAAGTGCAGAGACTAGTAAAAATAAAAATTTGGACATTTAAATATCCTCCTTATTATAAGTAGGCTGCAACTTAAAAGTTGTGTCCATCCTTGAGATTTCTTAATTGTTCTCGATCGAAGTTCCAGTCAGTTGTTGTTCTCTCTATCATAAGGATTTCCCTTTCAAGATACCATTTTGCTTTTTTCAAGTCAAACAATGGGTCTCCGGCTTTGGCCTCTGCCCTGGTTACATGCTTTGTAACATTGTTTAAATTATAATTTAACTCGGTGGGGATACCTTCCTCCTCTTGGGTGGCGACTTCTTCATAACAAGGTAATTGATCACAGCTTACTTCTTTCATCTCGAATTCTCCTTTGGCTATAGGGTCGGCTTATTAGCATTAACTTTTCTAAAATAGAAAAATGTAATTTCAAATATAATAACATTCATCAAGATGCATGAAAACTTTAAATTAGGAATGTATTTATTCGAACTTCCCACGCTAGAGGAGAAGAGTCCGATAATAAATAGTTTATCTTTATTCCTTTTCTTGAAAAAAGATAAAAGAACTCTTAAGCTTTTTTTGCCCAGACGTAGTTTCATTCTAGTTCTCTTCTTCGGGGTCTAAAACTGCATTTTCTAAGAAAACAGATTTTCCTCTAGCAGTGGCGTATTCTTCTATTGCTAGTCTTACCACTTTCTCAAATCGCGAGGTGCTCCAGCGTTTGAGGCCCTGACTTTCAAGAAACCATTTCTTAAAGTCTTCGTCGTATTGAAAGTCAACGGTGCAGGTGTTGTCTTCGTTGTCGGTAATTTTTACTACGAATAAAGAGGTAGTTTTGTCAGACATCAGGTGCCCAGAATCCCTACGACGTGGTTCTCTAGAATAAGAGAAATAACCTCGCCTTCTACTTCGATGTCTTCGATCATCTGCGACAGGACTAGGGCGCTTTGGCCTCTTTGGAAGGAGGGCTTTGTGTCTGGTGATAACTCAATAATTTCGACTACCTCATGAGTATTCTTTGGAGGCTCGTATCCCTCTGGAAGCACAAGGCCCAAATTGTCGATTGCCTCTTCGGTTGTTGGTCTTCTCTGAATTCTTAAATATCTGTTTCTTGGTATGAATGTTGTCATTACTCTTCTCTCCTTGGCTTGTTCTATAAATATAACACATTGTTCAAATTTGTCAAGTAATTATCCACATTTACTGAATCCGCAAGACTTGCAGGTTACGCACCCTTCCATATAAATTAGGGTATCTTCTGCATTACAGCTTTCACAGGTCTTATCACTGGAACATTCTCCATCTTCGATATATTGTTTTAGTACCCTCGAAATACATCTTACGAAGCTAAACATATCGCTGTTCTTGTCTTTGAGTAGCTGTTCCACAGTATATTTGATGGATGCTCCGTGACGTAAAGATAGAGAGATAAGACGCGTCGTAGCTGAGTGGTTTGGATTATCAAAGACGTTTACGATATCCCTTACTGCTCCACTATCTCCATTGTTACCGAATACAAGATCATACCTTCCATTTCTGGACTTATACGATGTTTTTTCAATTCTTCCTGCAACATACTTTTTGGGGATCTCGACAAGATTAGAAAGGCCGCCAAAAACCTCATATGGCTTGTTGTCCATTAGTCCAATGAGAATAATCCACCGTTCTCCCTGTATTGTTGTATGATGAATATCACATTCTAAAGCCTCGGGGCGCTTAGGGGCAGAGTGCTGTGGGAAGGTGGTGACCTCTTCCCTTTCATTTGCTAGTAAGACGCCCGCACGAGAGCCATCGCGATAAATAGTGAAACCTTTGCAGCCGGCTTTCCAGGCTCTAAAATATACATCAGAAACAAGCTCTTGCGTGGCTTCTGCTGGAAGATTGCAGGTTTTTGAGATAGCATGACAAACCCACTTTTGGGCTGCTGCTTGTAAGTCAACAGAGGCTTCCCAGTTAATGTCATTTGAGGTTGCTTTGTGATATGGCGAATTCTCAATACCGGATTTTCCAGAGACAGTCATCCATTTTCGATAATTGTGATGATACACATCATATTCCTGCCACCTGTCGCCCAAATCATCAACATAGTCGACCACGGAGTCTGGTTCTGTGCTGTCTAGCTTGCGACGGCGCTTGTACTCTAATAGGAATGCTGGTTCAATTCCAGAGGTGGTTTGAGTGAGGATTGAAACGCTTCCAGCAGGGGCTGTTGTAGTGAGGGCGATGTTTCTGCGGCCGTGCTTATAGTAGAGGTCTTTTAGCTCGTCATCCGAGTTGATTACACGCTCGATAAAGGGGTTAGAACGCTCCTTATCAAAGGAAAAGGCTGGGAATGCTCCCCTTTCCTTGGCGAGCATACAGGACGCTTTATAGGCGTTTATGGCTATGGTTTTGTAGAGTTTTTCGACGAACTTGATAGAATCACCTGAGCCATATTGAATTCCAAGTGCAGCGAGAGTGTCACCTAGACCTGTTTGGCCTAAGCCTGTGCGGCGGGCTCGAATACAGTTATCTCTAAATGTCTGCCATAAGTCTATTTCTGTTTGTTTGGATTCTTGACTTTCTGGGTCTCTCTTAATCTTTGCCAAGATACGATCAATACACTCTACCTCAATATCGATGATATCATCCATAAGCCTTTGGGCCTTTTGGACTACTTGGCCGAACTTCTTCCACTGAAACGAAGGATTTGGTGTAAATGCGTTGTTGACGAAGCCAAAAGTGTTCACTAGCATTAAGCGACATGAATCGGTGCCCATGGCGATCTCGCCACAATTCTTGATACAAATCCCAGATGAGTTAGTAAAGTTCTCGTCCTTATGAGAGGTTATAACATGATAGTTGTTGTTATCATCAACTGTCAAGTTATATACATCTCTATAGCCAGCGCTCTCGACTGATACAACCTTATGATTGTTGATGACTAGATTCCTAAAGTTATCCCAATTCTCAAAACGAAACTTGTTGGATATTGTCTGGGGATAACCATTCTTTTTGGCATATTTTTGCCACGATCTAACACTAAACTTGCCTTCTTTCAGATATAGATCCCTGGCTGCTTCCAGAATCTGTTCGTTGCTGTGTCCAGTAAATTTAGGATTTGATTCTCCTGGATGGGAAGCAAACTTAAATTTCCAGATATCTGTCATCCGGTGATAGGGGTTGTTTTTGCCTCTCATTAGTCGTGCATGCAACTCTCGGTGGTCTTCGTGCAGCATAGTCTCTAGATTATCGATATTGTCATTAAAGGAATTGTAATCGCGATGATGTATCGCGTAAGTCTTAGGATCAACCTGTCCTTTATAAAACTCGTGAATAAGTCGGTATTGGCGCCGGTTGCGACAAATTCCACCGGTCATCTTTTTCCCTGTTTGGGATATTTGTCGATAATTATTTGAATTAAAGCTGTTAAACGGAAAGATAGAATCTCCGAACTGTAGATCTCTAATTTCGGTGTATGTGCCGTTCTTCAAGAGTACCTTGTGACCAGGAGTGGCTATTAAGCTGCTGCCGTCATCAAGGGTAAGTTTGCAAACTTCAGCTTTTTCTCCAGTTTTTCTAGGATTTCTGGCCATCTTAATTTGTACTTGTCCGCTCTCTGTATCAGTAGAATATACCGGAACATCAGCGCCCTGCTCTGCCAGATCCTGTATTTTTACAGCATTTCTACCGTCTGCTACTGCTATTAAGGTTTCTCCTATAACACAAGGATTTGTTGATGTTGTCCTAAATTCCTCGTATGCGTCAGATGGAGTATTTGTTATTACGTTGTCCCAAAACAGAATTCCAGGTTCTGCCGACTGGTGTGCTGAATCTACGATTTCATCCCAGAGTTCTTTTGCAGAAACCATTTTCCTTACTTTTGGAGTCTCCGAATCAACGGGGAAACGAAGCTCAAACTCTGTATCGTTGTCTACTGCATTCATAAACTCGTCAGATACTCTAATGGAGATATTTGCGCCTGTGACTTTCCTGAGATCTCGCTTTATATTGACAAAAGTGTGGATATCTGGGTGATGAACGGAGATTGTGAGCATCAGTGCTCCTCTTCGTCCATTTTGCGCTACTTCTCTACAGGAGTTTGAGAAGCGCTCCATAAATACACCAATTCCGTCAGTAGTTCTTGCGGCGTTTTTGGTGGGCTGGCCATGGGGCCGAATCTTGGAAATATCAAAGCCGATGCCTCCTCGTCTTTTGGCTATTTGAACTAGTTGCTGATCTGTTTTAAGGATGCCGCCGTAAGAGTCCTCTGGAGGATCAATAACATAGCAGTTTCCTACAGTTTGTAAGTAAAAGGGGTTTCCTACGGTGCTCATAGGGGATCCCTGCGGGACTATTTGTTTGAAGTTTGCAAATAATCCTAAGATTTCCTCTTCGCTCATTGGGTTGGGGTATTTTTGTTCTATTCTCGCAAACTCTTTTGCAAGACGCTCGTGCATATCTGCTGGTGTCTGTTCTAAATAATTTCCGTCTAGATCTCGGAGAGCATACTTACTCATCCATACATTTGTGGCCAGTTCATCGCCATCAAAGTATTGTAAGGTTTTTTCCCTTACCTCTTGTTCATTTTTTTGGTTCATCTTTCTTCTTCCCATTCTTTTTGTATTTTTTATACATCGATGATAATTTCTCTTCTTGCCTCTTTTTCGCGTTGTCTTGGACATCTCCAATACTTTCGCCTGTAGAGGGGCGAATGTCGATGTATACTTTGGAGTAGTCAATAATAGCTGGATATATAATTCCGTCTGGTCCGTTTCTATTTTTCGCAATATAGAATTTCCCCGAATTGATTTCTTTCTCTTCTAGGGTTCTCGAAATAGAGAAAATGAAGTCTGCGACGAAACACTTGTTAAATGCTTCTGAAATAACCTCCATTGTGATTAAGTCAGAATTAACGCCGCTCCTATTTGTCTGAGAGGCCGTCACTACGGTGCATTTATTAATCTGTGCCAGTGCTCGTAACTCCTCATAAGTAGATTCCAACTGATGGCGCCTTTCTTTGAGATTTATCCTTTGAGTCAGTAAATCTGCATAATCTACAATGATCATATCTGGTTTTATCTTTTTTCTAGAAAGCTTATCCAGATGTGCTTTAATCGTTTCCACCGAAGCGCTCTTTGTTGGGTACTCTTTAATAATTAGTCTGCCCAAATCATCTTCTTGAATTCTTTCATAAATTTGTTCTTTAAATGTCCACCTGTCCCTAAGCAGCACTCCGGTCAAGCAAGAATCAAAGCGGGCGCCAACTACTGTGTCCGCTAATTCTAAAGTATAATATACAACGTTCTTGCCCTCCTTAATGGCTTGAGTTGCTACATGGACGAGGCATTGGCTTTTTCCGCCGCCTGTTGCAGCAATCACAACTGCTAGTTCCCCTTGGCCGAAGCCTCCTTGGGTTATTTTATCAATTTCATCCCAGCCTGTCGTTATCGGATTTCTACTTTTAACCTCGAACCTTTTCTCAAAGTCTAGGATGAAGTCGTGTCCATAGTCGCTATCAATGCCCAGGTTGGCGGCGCTGGTAATAATACTGACAACTTCTTCAAAAGAGGACTCCTCCAGCAGAGGAATCGACTTTAACATCGCCTCTTTAAGTTTTTGTTTTTTGCAAAAATCTAAGGCGGTTTTTTTGACGTATTCAGCATCATCATTTTCAAAACGTGAGATCCTGGCGTAAAAGTCTCTAATTTGTTTTTTGATCGTATCTGATTGATTGCTGAGTTTTGTTCTGATCAGCGATTTCATCACACTATCGCTAGGCTGTGTTTTGAACTCCTCGCGGTATAATTGGATGAGAGAAATGAAGGCCTGGAGATATTTTTGTTCGAAGAAGTTCATATCTAGAACTTCGAACATTTGATCAGCGAACGGGCGATCTATTAAAATGAGATGACAAAGAGACTCTTGAAATTCTTTACCGAAACGGCTGAAGTCGTCTCTTTTGGTGGTACTCATTAAATTCTCCAGTGAGATATATAGTATAACACGCTAGGTGATATAAATCAACATATTATTTGCTTTTTTGTACAATATTTTTAAAAACGGCGAATAACTCGTTTAAGTTGAGTTGTCCGAAACCGTCGTTATGCATCATTAATAGCATTTCTGTTTTATTAAATTCTGGAGCGAATTCTTCAAGGGCGTAATCAATCTTTTGTTTTGCCTGGACGGACATCGCTGGAGAATAAAGTTGCATGATGGTATAGTTCTCCTCGATTAGTTCCTTGCTCTCTAAAATGTTGTGATGAGCCTTCAGTGGATTCTCTTCTTGCTCGCAAGCTGTATATAAGTCTTCAAATAGGACATCTCTATCCTCTGAGAAGAATGAAAACCTCTTTTGAATAGTGCCTAAGCCAACTCCCTTTACTCCAACTAGATTATCCGACTTATCTCCGTCTACGGCGCGAGCTAAAGCAAAGTTTCTTGGGTGGATTCCATATTCTTCAATAATTGTTTTCTGAGTAACAACTACCGGAGGAGAATTCTTAGTTGGTGGGGGTCTGTAGACTACCGTAGTGTCATTACAAAGCTGAAAGAAGTCCTTATCTGACGATACAATAACTTTCTGATAATCTTCATAAATTTGGTGTCTCGCAGCATATGCAATAACGTCATCAGCCTCGATATTGTCTAGCATGAGATTGATAGTGGGAGTAGAGTCCAAAAGTTCGGCCAGTTGAACTCTTTGCCAGATCATATTTTTTTCCAATTGCTCTGGAGTCAAATTAACTGAAGGTCGATTAAACCGCAATGGCTTACGACCTTGTTTGTAGTTCTTATTAATTTTCCTGCGCTTTTGTGAACCGCCTTCACCATCCCAAATAAGAACGATCTCATCTGGACAGATTTCTCTACAAAGCTTCTGAAGACTTTTAATGAAGCCCTTGTATCCCCCGATTGGTGGTCCGTTGTCGGACATGCTGGGATCTACCAAGTAGGACCGAAAATATATATTTGTTGAATCTACTATCATTACTCTTTTCATAGTTTTATAACTCCCATTTCTTCTTCGCTAATTGTATAATAAACTTTTTTGATGCCAGCATTTTTAAGGGCCCTCTGACACATGGGGCATGGTTCTGAAAGACGAAACTCGCCTTGATTATTGACTCTTGCGACATACAGGGTTGATCCTGTAGTTTTGCTTCTATCAATGTTATGAATGCATCCAACTTCTGCGTGTTTCGTAGCTATGCCTCGATCTCTACGACGAAACCTTGCTACCCATTGCTTAAGTTGGTTCTCATTATTAGAGAAAGAAATGACGCTGCCCCCTTTGACCAGGACAGCGCCATGTCTTTGTTGGACATAGGTTTTGTTCTTGCTAGCTACCTTTGCAGCCAGCGAAAGATACCTCCGATGTCGCGCTGTGATTTCCATTACCCAATCTCAATTTCAACTTGGGGTTCTGGTGCCGTGTCGTCATCATCGTAGAAGGATGATGCGCTACCTTCACGGCGATCAAATTTGTATATAATCTCTTCATCCATTATGTCGTAAACTCTTTGTCGGAAAGCTGGAATTTTCAGCTTCTCGGTCCATGTGCGTCCTTGGAACTTTTCTTTGGTTCCATCAGCAAAGATTAGGCTATACCAAGCGCCGGACTGTTCAATCGAGTCGGTATGCTTAACTGCATCCAAGAGGCTTTCGTCATCTTGAATCCCAACTTCTGCTCCCCACAGAATTCTAAAGTTGCAGGCCCTGTTCTGTGTTCCGAACCTAGATTTCTCAATCCTAACTTTGACCTCTGAGCCAATCTGGAACCCATTCTCGTCTAGTACCCTTGACGACTTAGCTCTGCGACCTGTTAGCCAAATTCGTAATGAATAGGCATAGATGAGAGCCTTGCCGCCAGGGGTAACATAGGGACGGGTGAGTGCCTCGGAAGGCGAGCGGGTGATATTAGTCTTAAGTTGGTTTAAGATTAGCAGGGTTGAATTTGAATTTGCAATGGGGATTGTCAACTTTGACATCGCCTTTGCTAGAATACGAGCCTTCACAGCCATTGATGATTGAGGATTAAAGTCGCCCTCTACATCGCTGATAGCTGGAGTTAGGGCTAGCGAGTCCCAGATGAAAAGAAACTGTTCTCCTGTTCCTAGTAGCTCTTCGATGCTCTCCAAGACTTGTTCTACAGAGGTTGCTTGTACATAGATGAAGTCTGTTAAGTCTACTCCACCCTTTTCCAAGAACTCTGGACTCATAGCAGATTCAGAATCAAAGTAAACTGCACGGATGCCCTTCTTCTGAGCATTGGCTGCAATTTGACAAGCCATAAAAGATTTGCCCGTTGCTTCAAGTCCTGCAATCTCAACAACTTTGCCCACAGGGATTCCTGCTAGTTGTCCACGGCAGATGATTGAGTCTAGCCAGCGTGAGCCGGTTGGGATCCAATCTTTTACTTCTGTTGGGTTATCCTCTTTTAGATCATGGGCTACGTTGATCCCAGCCTTCTTGTTTAGTCGGGATCTCAAGTCGGCAGCGGATAGCTTGCCTGCTCGGTTTTCTTTCTTTGATCTTGCCATTATATTGTCCTGTGTAAAAGTGCGGCAGACTATGACCGGTCTGCCAGCGGTTGTTAAAGTATACCCTTCGGGCAGACTCTTATCTTATTCCTTGCGTGTTAAGACATGCGCTAGCACACCAACAGCTACAAGGCCAACAAGACCCTCGCTACCAAGCTGATTCGTTAGATCCACAATTGAACCTACAACGTCAACCTTGAGGAAGGGAACAGTTGCGCCAAAAAGAATTTGAGCAACGACACCTAGACCAAGTAATGAAATACCTGCTTCGGTGAGGTCACGTAGAACTCCTGTTGACTTCTTTAACAATTCCATGGCTCCCATGGTTTTCTCCTTTATTAACCCCGTTTTGAAATGGGGCAAGGCATCCATAAACCCATGCCTTCCTGTGGTTTTGGGCATTAACTACCCCACAAGATCACTGAAGGCTTGGTCAACTGCATTTCCAGTTGTCTCCACCTCAATGTCTGTATCTTCGACGGATGTGCCGTTCAGGCTCGAAACAAATCCGTTAAAAATTTGCTCCATGTCTTCTGGCGACTTACGCACGAAAATAGTATCGAAATCTGGAACAGATTCGAGCAATTCAGCACACTTGTCTTCTCCTCCGAGATTTTCATCACATAACGGGCCGGTACGGCGCCGAGGTGTGAGTGCAGTCTTCGGATAAGTTGCCCCAGGTGGCTTCCCATATTGTAGCGTCAAGTCAGTTCCGTCTTCTACATCAGTGATATCACCGTACTCCTCGTTGAGAACCAATTGAAGAAGCGCAGTGTATGCCTCCTTACCAAAGCCCCAAACTCGGACTCCCTCTGCTTCCTCTCCACGTACCAATACTGGTGTGAAGAAACGCTGTCGGGGTGATAGATCCTTAGCCAGTTGGCTGGTGTCGGGATCCTGAGACTTGTTATAATCCTTCCAAAGTTGATCCTTAAACTCGCAAATTGGACAATGCTCGTGAAAGTTCTTGTTGGGACATAACACGCCACCTCGATGATTATCACCAAGGTTGTAGTGAAACCAGTAATCCTTGAAGGGATCACCGTCAGCAGTTGGGACAATACGAATGTCCTGTGTGCCATCCTGTGGACGCCAAAATGCGGTCCTGCCGCCCTTGCCGTTGCGATTTACATCGCCTAGTCGTTCCTTAATTTTAGTTAAATCAAGTGCCATTTTTTATTCTCTCCTTTTAAATTGTTGTTGTTAGTATTATTAATGTTGAATGTGTGGTGTGTGTTTTAAAATGTATTTATAATCTTTGTCGTATTCTGTTGAGTGTACCTCAAATGAAAAAACTTTTGTATCTTCTTTCTTATTTGATTTAATCTCCTTTCTTATTTCGTTTAGTAGTTTTGGGTTTTTGTCGATCTTCTCTTTGTTAATAGCATAAATATAACCTACTTCTCTCACGTTGTCAAGGGAAAAGAACATCTTTTCTTTATTTAATTTGCCCTCGGAAATTCCGATTGTTGATATGCGGCTAGTTTCCGCTGTTTTCCCGAGATCTCCGTGAAGAGCCTTATTGTTCGTATAAATATTGATCATGTGAATGGAGTGTACAATTGTCTCATTGATAGTCTCATAGTATTTTGATAGTGGGATGCCGCCGAGGACTCCCTCAACAACTGGATTAGAGACAAGATAGATTCTCTCGAATACTCCTGAGCGGGTGTATTCTTGAAGCACATTTCTTACTACTCTTTCTGCCTTTCTCTGGGGTTCTGTGAGAATATCTAGATCGGGCTGGATATATAGAATGGTAATGCTGCCCTTGCTCTTGAGATGAGCCAAGATGGCCAGAGATGCACAAGAGGCCTTTCCTGCTCCTGCCAGAATAAACAAAGTATCGTCTTTCTTCATTCTCGGAAATACTGATTTTAGCTTAAGGGCGCTGTCTTCTGCTTCCTCGTGAGTTGTATAAGAGGGCAAAGGAAGACTTCGTGGAGCTTTCTCTAAATCGGCGTCAATCTTATATACATTGTATTGAGGATATTTCTCAAACTCTGTAGCTACTGCAACGCCTGCCTTTCCTAGTCCTATAATATTCATAACTATAATATAGCCTATTTGTTATAACTTGTCAAGGGTTTCATATCAAAAAAGTTCTTGCCTGCGGAAGAACCTACTTTGAACCTGCCTAATTCGGTATCAGAAAAAACATCAATAATCTCTGGAATGAGATTTGTCTCCTTTGCGCTAAAATCGAGGATGAGAGCGTCGTGAAGAGGGAAGGCAATGTGAGTCTTTTTATCTTGTAGGAAGTTATTAACTTTGATCATTTGTCGTAGAAATAGATCAGAGGTCGTTGATTGGATGATATACGACATTGCATGAAACTCGTCTGATGGGATAACTCTGGACCAAAAGGTTGTCACTTGGCCCTGAGTGGAGTACTTTTGTCTCACCGAGTCTCTTTCATAGGCACGAGAAGATAAGTAGTCTTTACTGTCTGGGTTATATAGCCAAGCGAAGATTCTCTTTTTTGCTTCCTCGCGAGTTATTAATCCTCTGTAAACGTTCTTCACATTCCACTCATGAATATCAATCTCTGGCTGTTCCTTCCCTGCGAGAGCAAGTAAGACTCTTAATTCTGCTGCATTATAATCGATCTCCACAAAGAAGTCGTTTGTTGGCTTTATTGTCTTTCGTAGCTGTTTGTGCATTGTAAGAGCAGGGAACGATCCTTTATGAGTTGATAGCCTTCCTGTCTTTGTTCCGAAGATGTCAAAATCACAATATTTAGAGAACTTCTTCGCTTGAATATTTTTAATAAATTTTCTGTTTTTTGTCTCGGCTATTTCAGTAGGGGTTAGGGCTCCTAAATTGATGTTTAGTTGTTGTGTTCCGATCTTACCAACCACTTGCAATAAATCGCATAAAAACTCATAGTTATGCGGCTTCTCATAGCTCGCAAAAACATGTTGACAGATACTATCCTTCAAAGCACAGAACTCAAGAAGGAACTCCATCGGGACCAAATCAAAGAAACAGTTCTTATTGAGGTCTATGCCCGTTTGTGAGAGCGAACGGAGAAAGCCCCTCATCCTGGTTAAGCAAGTTTCTAAGGCGCCTTCTAGGTGCTCTGGACACGCTTCATTGAGGGTTTTACCGCCACTATATAAATAGGCGTACTGGATATCTCTGTCTCCGAGAATTTCAGAGTAATCCCAGGTGTGTGTGAGGTGTAGTTTATCGTCTATTTCGGAATGTAATTCTCCGTCTGTGACGATTCCTACACATTCTCGCTTATTATCGAGTGTTTGAAAAAGCAATGATGCTCCTAGTAAGTGCGGTTATTAAACTGCCTCACTACTAACATAACATATTCATCGAAGTTGTCAAATGGTTTTTCAACATTTCTGTAAAAAGATTTCTGTAAAGCATAATTGAAGGATCCTTCCTCCATCTCATAATCATTGAAATATCTATCTATGTATCTCAACGTTTCTCTTGTGTTTCTCATGTGGCTGGCATTCTTGGTTATTTGTTCTATTTTAGAGTCGGGGAACCAGTCTTCTCGTTCTTTATTCCGGAGTTTGGTGTATAGATCAATCCATTCTGATTCTGGAACAGTTTCTTCAACATTATCTAGCAGTGGTTGTCTATTATATACCTTTGTACAATAAGAGGCCTCGCCGGTTCTTGTAACCTCGTTGATTGAGGGCTTTGTATCAACTAGCAAATTGTATGTTTGAGCGCATAAGCCTTTGAGGGAGTCAAAATCCTTGAAACAGGCTTGTTCTGTATAGAAGTTAAAATAGCTTCCTACTGATCCTACTCCTCCTAGCCTCGCAGACATATAAAGCGCCATTGGTTTTGAACTTAGGTTTGCAACTAGGCGCCAGGGTGCGTTCTTATCGATGTAGAAGCCATATTTGCTTGCGGCGTTTATGAAGAATTCAAAACATGCAGAATCTATTATCTCAATTTTTGCTTTATCGGATCCGTAACTCAAATCTGCTATTTCAAAGGATATTCCGGTATGTGGTAAGTAGGTTTTCTTGCTGGTCATGACGCTCGATAGGAGAACTGGAAAGTCTTTTGCTGTGAGTGGCAAGAATGATGAAAAGACATCATAGAAGCCTCGGAAAGTTAAACTAGCCTTATCTGCTGCTGGATTTCTCATGATTGCATCAACCGTTGCTTTTTTAACCTTCTCAAAGGTCTTATTGTATATTGCTGCCGGATTAGTATAACCTTTTACCGCCTTAAAGTCTGAAAAGTGAGGTATTCCTTGTGGGATTCTATTCTCTGAAACTGCAAATTGAAACTCTAACTGTAGTTGTCTATAGGCATCTGCTACAAAGTCCAATAAATAAACATCTTGCTCAATTCTTTCTAACTTATTCGGAGATGCAATCACAGAGGAATATTTTTTATTAACCCTCCCATAAAATATGTTTTCGAATCTCCAAAAGTCTTTTATTACACTTATTTCAGAGCTATTGGGCATTGCATACAAATCGTAGGTTAGCTGGTTGACGTATGTGTCAAAAGAAGAGCCTCCGGCAGAGTCAAAATTAACGTAACTTGGTCTTAGTTTTTTAAACATTATTGGTCTTCCACCTCGTCGATTGGGAAGGCGGCAGCGGCTACGTCGGCGTCGTTAGAACTATTAATGCCTGTTGTAACCTGGGTTATCGTCATACCATCTTGGCCCGTAGATTCCCATATTGCCTTTATCGTTGTTGTGAAGGAGGAAGCTTCAACCGATGACCTCACATCCGCTATAGTATAATATCCTCCCAATCCCAAGACGCCGGCTATAGAATTCGCATCTGAGGGATTACCGATTTTGTGTCCCATTCCCATGGGATCAATATATACCTTTTGTCCTGGCCAGAAAACAATATTTCCAACAGTAGTGATACTAGCATTATACATTGTTGATAATTCGGTGAGAGGATTTAGGGCGTCTCTACTAAATTTAGCTTCTCGTAAGCCTGGTACATCGTTTTTAGTAAATTGGATTTGTTTAACAATTCCACGGTCTCTGCCATATCTGAGATGGTGTACTCCAGATGAGGCATCGGCACTTGGATCTCCTCGGAGGCTTCGGATCTTTGAGTCTTCCGCATAAATTATTATAATGCTATGAAGCTTTGTTCCTTCGGACTCTGATTGGTTAAAATTCGCAGTCGCAGAGCTTGGGATAGATATATAATTATCCGCATGTGTTCCCTCAAGGGCCGATCGGCCAGAAGTTTGGGAAAGAGTTGCGAATGGCAGCGCTTTCTGGATCTCTCTTCTTCCTGTTAGGGAAGTTGTTTTTAAAACAACATTCAGTTTTTCTGTTTCTCCGCACTGTTCTCTAAGAGAATAAATTACGAGTTCTCTCATAATATCTCTTGCAAATTGGGTAAATGGGTAAATGTCTATTCCTCTTCCTACGACTTTGTGTGCGAACCAGTCTTTAAACAACGTTGTAGAAATTGGGATTTGAGCAAGATTATAATTCGTCGCGGTACATTCGCTTTGTTCTGATGAATCGATAAGTGGAAGACTTCCTAAAATGAGTTTTGTGTTTTTTAATTGCTCATAAAATTCTTTATTTTTCCCCAATGCTATCGTTGCGTGCTTTCTGGCCTTATCGCACTCATCACCAGTTAAGCCGACATTTCTTGCCTTACCTCCAGTACCAAAAAATTTTTCAAGAACGCTGTCTTCGGCTGATGGTGCGATACAAGATCTTTCAAAAATAGTATCCAGCAAATCGCCCAAGAAAAAGAACGAAAAATGATATTCAGATCCGATCTCGATGTCTTTCTCTTCGTCTTTTGTGGACTCTTCTTCGGACTCTTCTGGGGGGATTTCCAGATCCTGATGGGTTTGGGTGGGGTTGACGGCTCCCGCCAGCCCACCTTTGATATCAAAGTCTGTATAAAATTGGTTCATATGATTGAAATCCGGTACCACCCCTTTATTAATAAAGTCTACCATATCTTTAGATTTGAGGTGTGAATAAAATATTTGATTTTTATCGGACATGTCCCTGATAATGCTTGAGAAGGCTTCTCTCTTAAAATCAGCATTGTGTTCTTCCATCTCTTTATTAAACTCTTCAAGTTTGTCTTTTTTTGTCTCGTCCTCACTGCCGGTGGAGGGGCCTGTGGCGTAATTCTTTATGATTTTGTAGATTTCTCTTTCTAGTTTAAATTTTGGTGTTGCCAGGGCATCCGCTACATGTTTAGACAACATTTCTTCGGCTCTTCCTCGATAAGTTATTGTTAATGTGAATGTCCCATCTTGAGAAAAATTAAAAGTATGATCAATTAGGGTCAAATATAGAGATAAGTTTTGGGCTTTTATCGCCTTTTTATCGTCAACGCTGAGAGCGGTCGAGTTATCTGCTGCTTTCCAACCCACTAATGCTTTAAGCTCGTAATATTCTAAATTTAGCGCTCTATCTAAGCTTGACGCTTTAGCTCGGCTGTTACAGGAAATATCATTTTCTTCAGGCTTCTTAGTAGAGTCTTCCTCCTCTTTTCTATCTAAACTAGGAGGGCGCTTCAATAGTTTTATTAAATTGTTATTTAGATTTTTATCGAATATCTGATCAAGAGATTGGAAATAGATAGATAGTTCGGCCTGGATATCGTTTCTTTTTGTTCTCGGATTTGAGCCGATTAGATCCCAACTAAAAGACTTAATTCCGTAATCTCCCCTTCCGATGTTTGTTCCACCAAAAACTTGAGTGTTCTGTGGAAACATTATCTGTTCTAAATTTGTTGGAGACGACATATCTGCTGTACCATCGGCCTTTCTCTTATAATTTATGGCGTATAATTCTATTCTTGGGAGAAGATTAGAATATTTATCATTCTTCATATTAAGAAATGTGGAGGAGCCGGGAACTGCTGTTAGTTGGTTTATAAGAGTAGATGGTTGTTCTGAATCAATAAAAAATGATTTTTTTCTCTTTGGATATACTTCTTTTGGATTATCGGAATAACTATTGAGAAACCCACCTTTGTGAAATCTAGCTAGACTATTCATTTTTTTATTTAAAAGGCATTGTTCGCTCCACGTTCTTGAGGCTCCAAAGCCTGCGGGGTCGGTGGTGCTGTCTTCTATATTAGAAATGCTTTTCGCAATCTTTTCTAGCATTTCGGGATCATTGGTTTTTGCGAGTTGGTCGACAGCCTGGTGTTTTCGGAACGAGGTCTTTTTGAACACGTCCTCAAGCAATTCGTCGCTACGTGCTCTGAGAGTCTCCACAACTAGGGGGTTTATTAAAAATAACCAAGCTATTAAATCTCTTGAAGTTGGTGGGCCCGCGACCTTAATTTCTCTTAGAAGAATATCAATACCCGTGATTTTACCCGTAGAAGAATTATAATCGAGTATACAGGAATCGTCGTTACCATCTCGGATCCTATAATACCAATTATAAAAAGCTCCGTCAAAAGGTTTCCTAAACTTAGTAAAAACCTTTCCAGAATCAGATACTGTGAAATTCGTTGCATCAGGGAAATTAGAGCCGGCTTGAGACGCAAACCGGCTTGAGGCTGGAAGGGATTCCTCCACTGCTTCTCTAATGTAGTCGTGTGCCTCCAATAACTTTTCGTCAATTATAGCGGCCTTATTATAGTGGATATCCATCGAGGTAAACACAGAGACATGATTTAAAAATTCTGGTCCTTCAATTGGATATTTTGTAAGATATTGTTGCCATTGTGATTCAGTTTTGTAAATTGTAGATAAAGAGAATTGGTTGCCAGAAGAAGGAAAAACTACCAGAATGGAGCCCCAGGATTTTCTTAGTCGTTCATCCGTCCAATAGCGACTATTGTTATATTTACCTCCTCCTTGGCAATTTTTGGTTTTACCACCCATCTCTAGTCCCTCACATTGTTGCTATAATAACTCAAAATTCTCTCAAACGGAAGGGGGATGTAGACTACATCTCCTAGCTTAAAATGAGATTCTGTTGGCTTATTGTTATACCAAGCTATTAGCCACCAGTATTCAGCATCACCATAGTACTTTTCTGATAGTTTATATAATCTAGTTCCTGTTTTCCAAATCTGGGTATCATATTCTATTGCTACTGCTTGTTGGTTAGTAAGGGGAGCTACATTTGAAGTTGTATATTGCTGGATTTTCTTTATACCTCGATTATCAAATAGCTCTTTGTATAAGAGTGATTTGTTTAGTTTTATGCCTCTGTTGTTGTATCTATTACTCATTTTTTCTCTTTCCAAAGAATTTAGCAAACTTACTCTGTTTTACCGGGGCTGGTGTGGATGCTAGCAACTCGTCGTATTCTCTTAACCGTCGTTCAGTATCTGCATCCTTCCAGCGCTGGGCGTTTCGGTAATATTCAGCGAGTTCTTCTGCTGCTTCTGCTTTCTCGGCGGCGATCTCTTCTGGCTTTAGCTCTCTATCATTATCTTCAACGTTAAAAGGAAACTCTTTTCTTCCTCTCCAAGTGTATTCTCCGTTTTCCGTTTTCCACCCAAGTTCTTCTTCGTGCAAAACTTTAAGCTCGCAACCCATCTCTATTCTTTTCGGGATAAGCCCTAACCTGCGCTCTTCTTGTAGGAACCCATCTTCTAAAGCTGGGCTATAGCTAAATTGAGAAACATATCCCATAAGGGCGCCTGAGCTAGCTCCTTTTAAGAAATTTAAAAAGCTCATTCTCAACAATGGACTATCTTTCATGCTTGTTGCGTTCTTGGTTTCGTATGCTGGGTAGAGAAATTTCTGTAGTCTTGCTGCCTTTTCTAAGTTCTCTTTTCCTTCCTCTAAATCCATTGCGATCAGGGCCCACGATATGCTTACTGTTCTTTGAGTATTTTGATAAGTTGCTATGGGATCCATTTTCCCATAAACGAGTTCTTCGTTCCAATTAGCTGTAATGTTTTCAGAATAATTTGTTATTGCTGCCTTGAACTTTACTGGGGCTAGCCCGGTCGACCCTTTTTTGGAAACCCTTTCAATGATTATATAAAAATCGTTGTCAAAGCCATTGGCGTATGACGTTGTGGGATCGTGAACGTTCTGTTTGTGGCTAGCATTCTTCCAGTGCTTGGAGCCATACGAATTTTTATAACGAGGCATTAGGCCGTTCTCCTGGCTACAATTGTTGTGCTTTCTCCATCAACTGCCTTGTCGACAATATCCACGATATACTCCTTGAGTGGGTTTCCGCCTATTTCTAGTGATAGTTTAAGAGGTTGTTTGGTTATCGTGTTGGGTTTTGTAGAGGCATTAGAGGCGGGGGTAGCCTTTGCTGAAGCTTTTTTATCTCGTAATATTTCAAGCATACTTGCCGTAGTGTGAGATGGCTCTGTAAAATTTGCTGATGGTGTGTCTAGTTTTGCCTTATTTTTGGCTTTTCCTAAGTCTCCGACTGATTTAGTATATGCGGCTGTATCTGCCTCTAGTTCCACAAAGCCCTTTGCTGTCTTGCCGGTTGAGGCGGGAAGAATCTCTCCGAGTGCCTTATCTAAGCTTGGGCTCGCCCATCTGTGGAAGACAAGCTTTCCAAGATCTTTCAGTTTGGAACCGACGCCGGCAATTGCTGATTGTAGCCACTTAAATGGTTCTATTAGTTTGTTGATGGCATTTGGTAAATAAGTACTAAAAGCGGCGAGTAAGCTTGGGCTGGCCACTGAGTGAAAAATCATCCCACCTAAAGTTACTAAACCCGATACTAGTCCCGCTACTGCTGCTGCGGCGCCACCAAAGGGCACGATCCACCATGCCGTGAGACCCACACCTATCGCTATAAGGGCGCCCATTATGTATGGTAGAGCGGGCGCGATTGTTTGTAACCAGCCGCCAAGTGTCTTCAACATTGGTAAAAAAGCATTAGCTATCGGGACGATCGCCTGTTGTGTTACTAGCTTAAGCTGTTCCATAGTAGAATTAAATTCGTGTTGTCTCTCGGCCAATTTAGCTATATCATCGGCGGACTGATTCATCGTGCCGCCGACCAAATCAAATCTGCCTTTCATAACTAGCGCCAGTTCATTAACGTCTTTGAGGCCGGCTGCTGATGCAATAGACTTTCTGGTGTAATAATCCATCTGATCGAAGCTTTGGCCGGCGTCATTTAAAGATTGACTTAACATTCTCATTCTTTCGGTAGGATCAGTTTCCATAACCATATCCATTGAGTTTAAGAATGGGCCTCCGAGAATTGCATTTAACTGGCCTACAGATTGTGCGGCGCCTTCAAATGTATCAAACTTTTCAGTTATCGCAAGAACGCTGGAAACATCCATGCCTGCTGCGCGGGCTGCAACTGCTAATTTCTTAAAAACTTCTGGTCCTTGTCTGCCGAACTTCGCTAAAATTGGAGCATTTGCTTGAAATTGAGACGACATTTGCTGTATGGGCATGCCTATCTCTGTTGCTAGATTAGCAAATTCTGCCACGGTTTCTGACGCTTGTGTTCCGCTCATGCCAAGAGAGGCAGTCATAAATTGTATGTTTCCTGCTGTCTCTTGAGATGAAATTCCCATATGTTCTAGCATCGCTGTTGTTTCTATCATAGTTCTCTTTGAAGCTTCCGAAGAATTCTTAAAAGAAGTCATTTCACTATAAAGAGCATTAACTGCTGCTCCTGATTGTTCCAGGGTCACACCAAGTCGCATGGCGTCAACGGACATAGTTGTCAATTCCACAGACATGGATTCAGTCATACCCGTTGTTTTTGCTAATCCAGCAGAAAAAGCGTCTAGCTCTAGTGCTGCCTTAAAAATCTCAGTGCCTATCATAATTAGGCCCGATATCGCTGCCGGCCCTGCTGCCTTGGTCATATTAGCTGCAACATCGGCGGATATGCCCTTAAAGGTGATTCCTGATTTGCTTAAATTCTTAAAGCCTTTGCCCCACTTACCCGTGAGGCCGACTGCATTGAATAGTCCTTCTGATATATCGTCGACTAATTCGTCAGCGGCATCAATCTCGTTTTTCCAGTCTTCGGATGCGGTGCGAAGATTTTCAGTTTCTTCCACGAGTTTCCGAATAGTCTTAAGGGTGTCTTCCTTGGCTTTCTTGGACGAGTCCCCTTTGGCCCGCAGGATCTTTAATTCCTCTCTCGCGGCATCAAGCTCCTCCTCCTTAGCTCTGGTTGCTGCTTTAGCGTCTTCTAGGTTTTGTTTTTTTATTTTATTGGTTCTCGCTGCGAGATCATGAGTCTCTTGCGCTAATTTGTGTGCCTCCATGGCAGCATCCAATAGCGCTTTAGAATCGGAGACGGCTTCGTCTTGATCTGCGCCGGGGCCCGGAGTTGGAGTTGGGGTTTCTTCATCACCCATTATTTGTTACTTCTCCTTTACTTAAATGGCCACTTGATACCAGTTTTTTTAAAGAAATCCTTTGCTGCTTTTTCTAGTTTAGATTTCTGAGCGTATGTTTTCTTATCGTCTAAGCCGTATTCTTTTATCGCCTCGACATATTTCTTTTCTTTTGAAATAGTATTCGCAAAACTATTAATTTGGAGTGGGGTACCCTTAATTTTAGGGAGGTCAAACATAGTTTGCCCCATAACATGCTTGAGAAACTGTTTAATCCAAAATCCGTATAGGCGATAAATAGTTTCATTAAGCTGCTTGTTGTTTAAATCTAATGTTTGTTCGTCTTTCATTATAGGGGCCCTTATTCTAAGTAAATAGTTAAAACATAAAATAAAATCCAGTTCTATCTAGAACTGGACTTAGAATTTTTAGAAGCATCTTCTAGCTGCTTATTTTCTTTTTCGATTTGTTTACTAAGTCTTTGCAAAAACCATCTGCGAATTTGAGTTGGAAGATTATAAGCCTCCGTGAAAGACCAGCCTCCATAATACTTTAATAGAAAGAACTCTTCGTAAACACCTTCGATATACTCATCGCCCAGGCCAAAAAAACGCCGCTGTTAACGGCACTCCTACTGTTTCATCTCGGTGATCGCATGAGGAGCAATCGTAAGAAGCCCTAAAATCAATATTAGGAACGATCTGGTCATAAATATTATGAATAAATCTGGAATCTGTTGTTGGAAGGTTGTTGATTAACTGGTTGATCAAGGGGCCCTCTGATTTATCTAAGACAGAGCAGATAATAAGTCTTAGTTGATCTGTGACCGTAGATTCTGGGAGATTTTTCTTTCTTTTGCTCTCTTCAAGATCTGTTAGATATCTTTCTTCTCTGCCTGTTAGTAATCTCAACTCAATAGGCACTTTGAGGGCTGGCAGCATTACCCTAAATGTTCCAGATTCAGTAAGCTCTACTTCTTCTGGTAGCTCTTCATTATGATTAACTTCTAAGTCCGCTAAGTTAAAGGAGTATTTTTCATTAGTACTACAGGTTGGGCAGACAACGCTTGTCTCGTATATCTCACCGTAGCCAGTGATTCTTGTTGCTACCAGGAGAGCATTTTTGTCCCCAATTAGTAAATCATCTATTTTGATCCTCTTATCTATTATAACACTTTGCAAAAGCCTATCAATGGCTATCCCTTTTCTAAGAAGAGATCTAGAACTTAGAATATCCTCTTCTTTCGCGGTCATGTGTTTGATCTCAATTTCTGCAACATTGTGTAGCGGATGATCTTCCGGATAAAACCTGCCTTTAGACGGTAATTCCACAATTTCTGTTGGATTAGCAAATGAGAATAGGCCCTCATCTGACAAACTAGCCAAAGGAGTTTCAGCATCTGCTGGTTTCGTTTGCTCTAGACCTTTGTTTAGTCTATTGCGATTATTTCTAGACAAATAACACCTCTCTGTTTATATTTGTTTTTTGTTTCAAGACACACCGGGCTTGAAGAATTCTGTATCGCCGGCAAATTCGCTTGCCTTGCCTGCTGTTCCTGCCTTGTTGGCTGTTTCCAGAACTGCCCAGTCATAGCGGAATGTCATTGAGATCTCTGTCATTTCATCACCAGAGTAGTCCAAGTCGCCGTATGTTACGTTGGTAATAAAGGCGTTCCAAAGGGTCCAGGTCTCAATAGCATTGCCTGCGGAATCAATTTGTGAGATAACGACAGTTCCAAGGGCTGCGACTGCATCTCTCTTTGAAATAGTACGAGTGTCCGTCACATCAGAGGGTGGTCTATAACCACTAGCTTGAATAATAGCTGCTGTTGCTGCTGCTGCGTCTGGAGAAACCGGATCTGCTAGCGTTACTTCGCAGGTAGACCACTCTGCTCTACCGGGATAATAAAATTTATGATTTAGAAAGTTGTGCTCAACTTCTGAAATACTGATTTCTGGCTTTTTCGCTGTTTTGGCGAACCAAGTTGCTCCAGAAGGCATGTTGCCGAGGGTTACGACAAAGCGATATTGTCTCTTTGGGTCTTGTAAAGTTGCGTCTGTCCAGAATGCCATGTTTAGGTTTCTCCTTGTATCTTACTGTAAGTAGTATTAGTCTTCAAAAGAAGCGCCACTTCTTGAAATTACAAAGTCAATTGCGATAAACTCGATTGCCCTTGCTGGCTTTAGGAAGATCTTAGCGTATAGAATGTTTCTATCAACTAGATCCGGGGTTGTGGTTGTTTCATCAAGGATAACCTTATATTCTGTTAGGCCCAATCTGGATTGAACACTAGCTAGGAATGGGTTGACCTCTCCCAAGAAGCGATTCCAGGTTACCTTGACGTTTTGGTCGAATAGGATTCCTGCTGCAATTCTTGAGATTTCCTTCTTGACGAAGAGCATCATTCTGCGAACGTTGATACGATCAAGAGCGCTGGGGGTTTGTTGTGTGGTCTTCTGACCGAATACAACTAGACCCTCTGATGGGAATGATGCGATTGGGTTAATATTTGCTTCGTAAAGATCATCACGATCCTTTGAAGTTAGTTTGCGGGATACGCTGATAACTGGTATACCTGCTGAACCTTCTGTTAGGCCTCCGCGATTAAAGCCGGCTGGTGCAAACCAAATCTCTGATTTTGCCTCTGAGGAAGCAAATGTTCCAAGAGCGACAATGGAGGGTGGTGCCCAGAGCATTTGGCCGCTGATTGAATCTCTAATCTGAGTCCAGGGGTAGTAGGTGCAGCCGTAAGAAGAGTTAATCTGACGATCTTCAAAAGCGTTTATTGCGCTTGCGACTGATTGTGCTCTATCTTCGAAGTTTTTATAATCCTCGCCCTCTGTTGCTGGGAAGAAAGTTGATTCTAGATCGAATAGAGCCAAGGCGTCTGCCCTATCCTCGCAAGTAGTTAGAAGATGAGTTGTTAGAGTATCCTCGGTAAGTCCAGGCATAGTGATTAGGTTACACTCGGTGTATTCTGGATCGGATACTGTATCAATTGCTCTCTTTACGGTGTTATATGCGTAGCTGCTTACGTCGGTCTGGTCAGCAAGCAGAGTATTTCTGAATGGCTCCATCTCTCGGATGTCAACGCCCTCAAAACCGCCAAATAGTGGAGTTGTGAATCTTGTGTATCCAGCATCGATGATTGTTTTCCAACTACCGGCGCCGGTAGTGGCTGATCTTTTACTCTTACGTGAGCCGGCTTCGACATATGCCGTTGCGGAACCAGAGGTAACAACCTCGTCTAGCGTGAATGTAAATTGGGGCTCTGTTTCCGTTCCCGCAGGAAATGGTCTTAGATAATCACCGTAACCTACGTCATGTCGCGTGGTTGGGTGGTATGTTGTTTTTGCTCCGAAATATGCGTTCTTTGGATCGGAAATTCCGCCGTCAGAAGCTGAAAGCCTTGTCGCGACTTTTGGCATCTCAAGAAGAATCCGGGTGTTTGCGTGAATGTCTGTATATGAAGAGGATAATACGGCGCCATCGACGGTTGCTCTCCCTAGATATGAGTCACTTGCCGCATATCCATCAGATGAGGATACTTCAAATCCATCGGCTCCAAGTGTTCCGGTTGGCTTGAGTACGATGTCCTTAAGTTTAGCTGGTCCGTATACACCGAATGGCAGTAGCTCGGCAGGAGTGCGGCCTGAAGCAACCTCTGAGTTAATTTCTACGCGGATATATCTGGATTTGTTGTTGAACTCTCCGACTTCTCTTAGTCTTTGCTGGGGTTCGTCCCAGACATACTTTTTGTCTCCGATCTTAGTTCCAACATAATCATCAGAAGCAGGATTTAGATTACAATTTGTGTATTGTTCAATAATCTGAACTGCGTTATCATTGTCCGAAGCTCTTCTGACGAGAACCGTGAAAGAACCGTAAGCGTTTGCTGGGTCTGTATTTCTTGAATACTTGAGATCTTTGATTGAGATTTTAAGATTGTTTTGTGACCAGTCTCCTCCGTCAAGAGCGTGAAACTTGAATAAGTTTTGCATGCTTGCATATGCGTATGATCCACTATCTGTTGTGGTGTCTTGTGAAAAGAACCAGCCGGTTGCTGCTGGTGTTGATTCTAGGTGCATTGCTGCCCTATTAGCAAAATCTCCGCTTCCACTCTCTAGCGGAATAAGAGTAGCGTACTCATAAGTTAGTGCGGAAGAGGCAATAGTGTTTTCAAATGATTCACCTAACCAGTAAGTATTTTGGCCTTGGCCGAGAGAGCCGGTGTCTACAACCTCTCCATTAACTAACATTGGGTTTGTGTTAAATACATTGCGGATAAACTTATTAGAAGATGGAGTAAGATTAAACTCTGTAGTTAGTTTTGTATCTCCGTCCTTATCACGAACTTCCATCTTCCAAGAATTATCTGAGCTTGTTGTAAAGATGGCTTGTGAGCCAGTAGCTGTGGTACCACCATCTAGTGTTCCCGTTAGGGCCATACCGCCTCCATCATTAACATAAAAGATGGCTGCTAGTGTTCCTGTTACGTCTTGGGCGCCGCCGGCGCTTCCCGAAACACTTCCTGACATTAAGTATAGTCCGTATGCTCCACCATTACTTCCGGAAGCCGTGGCGGACGTTGCCTTTACTGTCTGCCATCCTGCGTAGCCGGTTGCCTGATCGTGCTCTTGTCCTGCGAGCCTAATCATTGTTACTGGACCAACTCCTGCTCTTAGATATGCCTGTGCTGCATATGCTGCATAAGTTGGGCCTGCTAGATTTCCTAGTCTCCAGGTATCTCCGCCCTGATTACCAGGAACTGGATTTCCGAAAGTCTCGATGAACTCTGAAAATGAATTGACCTTCACTGGTCTCATTGATGGACCAAAGGCTGTGCGGCCAATAATTACGGGGCCCATTGCTTCAGCATCTGCTGGTAGTTGTGAATTATCTACCTCGTTGAGAAAGATGCCCGGTGATACGAACTTAAACTTTTTAGTTGACATGAGTGGTATTCTCCTATAAATACTTTGTTTTCCTTTATAAATAGTATTGGAAAAACTCAAAGTCTTTTTTTATGTTATTTTTATAGGAAGTTACTACAAGAGAATTACTCTATTGTTTGATCTTTTGGAATTTACCGTCTTTACCTGTTACTTCTGGAAGAATGAGTTCATATTCACTGTTGTTCTCGGGGATCCCCATCTTTTCTTTGACCTCTGTTACTCTTTCTTGAGTAACTTCTTCTATTTTATTAAGGCTCTCGAACATTGCTCTCTCTTGTCGTCTGTTTTGTAATAGTTGGCGAGCGACACCATTCTCTGTTTTCTGGCTGAGACGATGTAAGTTGAAGATTGGAGCTATTATCTCCCATGAAATTATCATTTCTTCTGGAAGGATGATTGGCTTCTCTTCTATTACCTCTTCTGTTTTCTCCGGGGTTTCCTCTTTTACTACTTCTGTGTCTTTCTGCTTGTTGAGCATATTCTTTATCTTTTTTAAGAAATTCATTTGGGGTCTCCGATCTTTCTATAAGTAGTTGTGAAAAAAAGAACCCTCCCCGAAAAACGAGGAGGGCTCGGAAAGATTAGTCAGTTGACTGAGAAATTAGATTATACTAATCTCTTATCGTATTTGACAGATACTCTGTCTCCTGCGATTAATCCTGGGACATTGAATACTACAACAGACTTGAGCGGTGAACCGGCTTCAGACATGGTGTAGTCTAGTACCGTAGTAGTAGTTCCACCTTGACCATCAGAGACGGTGTAATCGACTTCTTGAAGAAGACCATTAACGAATACCATAATGGATCCGTGCTCTGCTAGCTCTGAAAGTGCGAAATCAGTTTCAGCATTCTGTGCGACAACGAAGTACTCTTTCATAACGCGACCTTCTAGGAAGGTTGCGCGATTCTGGAGCGCTAGTTCAGCAGCTTCACGAGCAAGTGACTCAGTTTCCATCTCACTGCGGATAGCAGCGCGATCGTTGTCACCATCTAGTTCATTCTGATCAACGTCAGCTTGAAGAGCGGCTTCAGCAGCTTCACGAGCAAGTGACTCAGTTTCCATCTCAGTGCGGATTAGAGCACGATCAGTTGTCGCAGCAACAAAAGATGCATCAGCATCAGCTTCGTTTTGATCAACATCAGCTTGAAGAGCAGCGAGTGCGGCGTCAGCGTCAGCTTCGTTTTGATCAACATCAGCTTGAATAGCAGCTTCAGCAGCTTCACGAGCAAGTGACTCAGTTTCCATCTCAGTGCGGATTAGAGCACGATCAGTTGTCGCAGCAACAAAAGATGCATCAGCATCAGCTTCGTTTTGATCAACATCAGCTTGAAGAGCAGCGAGTGCAGCGTCATCAACGAGCTTTGCAGCAGCGATTTCACTGCGGATAGCAGCGCGATCGTTGTCGCCATCTAGTTCATTCTGATCAACATCAGCTTGAATAGCAGCTTCAGCAGCGCTTGCGCGAGCAACTTCAGCGGCTAGAGCAGCATCATCGACGAGCTTTGCGGCTGCGATTTCACTGCGGATAGCAGCGCGGTCGGTGTCGCCATCGGCTTCATTTAGATCAACATCAGCTTGAAGGGCTGCGATTGCAACATCCTTGAGACCCTTTTCAGTAAGAGCTTCAGTGCGGATGAGAGCGCGGTCTGTAGTTGCAGCAGCATGAATAGTCGCCATCGATGCATGGAAATCCGGATCGTCGGCCATTGCAGCAGCTAGTTCATTGAGAGTGTCCAGTGTGGCTGGAGCAGCATCAATGAGGCTATTAACCGCAGCTTGAATAGCAGCAGCTTCAGATGCATCACGATTGGTCTCATTTGCAGCCATTTCGGTACGGATGAGAGCGCGATCAGCATCGCCATCAGCTTCATTTTGATCAACATCAGCTTGAATAGCAGCTTCAGCAGCGCTTGCGCGAGCAACTTCAGCAGCTAGAGCAGCATCATCAACGAGCTTTGCAGCAGCGATTTCACTGCGGATAGCAGCACGATCGTTGTCACCATCTAATTCATTTTGATCAACATCAGCTTGAATAGCAGCTTCAGCAGCGCTTGCGCGAGCAACTTCAGCAGCTAGAGCAGCATCATCAACGAGCTTTGCAGCAGCGATTTCACTGCGGATAGCAGCGCGGTCGGTGTCGCCATCAGCTTCATTTAGATCAACATCAGCTTGAAGGGCTGCACGGATTGCTTCAACAGAAGTATCACGAGCGGACTCGTTTGCAGCCATTTCGGTACGAATGAGTGCGCGATCAGTATCACCGTCAGCTTCGTTTAAGTCAACATCAGCTTGAAGTGCTGCGATTGCAGCGTCAGCATCAGATTCATTCTGATCAACGTCAGCCTGAATAGCAGCTTCAGCAGCGCTTGCGCGAGCAACTTCAGTAGCTAGAGCAGCGTCATCAACGAGCTTTGCGGCTGCGATTTCACTGCGGATAGCAGCGCGATCGTTGTCACCATCTAGTTCATTCTGATCAACGTCAGCTTGAAGAGCGGCTTCAGCAGCGCTTGCGCGAGCAACTTCAGTAGCTAGAGCAGCGTCATCGACGAGCTTTGCAGCAGCGATTTCACTGCGGATAGCAGCGCGGTCGGTGTCGCCATCAGCTTCATTTAGATCAACATCAGCTTGAAGGGCTGCACGGATTGCTTCAACAGAAGTATCACGAGCGGACTCGTTTGCAGCCATTTCGGTACGAATGAGTGCGCGATCAGTATCACCGTCAGCTTCGTTTAAGTCAACATCAGCTTGAAGTGCAACTTCAGCAGCAGTAGCACGAGCGATTTCAGCAGCAAGAGCGGCGTCGTTAGATACCTCGTATGCAGCTTCTTTAGCTTCTTGTGTGTCTAGAGCAGCTTGAATGCCAGCTTCAGCGGCGCGGGCAGCAACTGCCTCTGCGTCGATGCTAGCTTGCAGGGCTGATTCTGCGGCGAGAGCACGACTTTCTTCGAGGGCCAGGTTGGCGGCCACAACCGAAATTTCTGCGGCGCTGGCGGCTGAATTATCTTCGATTTTTGCATCTAGATAATTATGCTTTGACACCTGCCACTCTTTAGTAGTTACTGACTTGTCGTGGCCAGATTCAATCGCTGCGATTTCAGCAGAGAGTTGAATTTTGCCATCTGCGCGTAGCAGATGACCTTCCAGACCACCAACTCCGTATGAAGAGAGATCAGTACCAGTTCCATCTTGAACTGCGTTACCATTCATATCTACGAGGTCGTTGTCTGTTTGTCCGTCTAAACGGATTCTTGTTTTTGCCATGTTATATTTCCTCCTATTGGAATAAAAAGTATCCCCCTTAAAGGGATACGGCATTGAGTAGAGAAAGTTCCCCACTCGCATTACTTACTCCTTTTTTCTTCAAAAGGAAGATAAAGAATATTGAGGAAAAATGATAATAAAGAAAAAACCACCGAGATGCTTTAAACGTTTGGTTGAATCACACTTGGGTGGTTTGTTATCTTATAATGATGTTTTAATAAATATACAGAAAAATGGTAGTTTTTTTTGTTTTTAGGAGTCTCGCCACAAATTATTGGATGCAAACTTGATTACCTCTTCTGCGGAGGATTCGTTGTATCCATACTCGTTAATTAGAGTTTCTACCATCTCATTATACTTACCTTTTTGTTTCTTGTCTCTCGACTTAGACTTGGTGACAATTCTTGATAATTCCCTTACTGAAGCCATTAGTTTGTTTTCAATAGCTTCTGCTAAAGGTGCATAAGACCTCCAGTCAATCTTCTCTTTGCGGCGAAGTTTGGAGAACATATAGGCTGTAATATCAGCACGGAAGTTTTCTCTTGAGGATCCAATAATACCAATTTGTTCTTCTACTGATACCATAAAGTCCTCATCTGGTGTCATTTCTTCACTAGTAATACTATCTTTAACTTTTGTAGAATTGACGTAAGCTTCAGCATGATCGAGATAATTGTTGAAAAGTGACTCAGCTTGCTCTTCGTATGCAGAGACAAAAGCTTTTGTTATTTCCTTCTCTAGAATCTTGAGGTATTCATCGTGCAGATCTTTCTGGAGGAACTGAAGTAATCTTTCTCTTTCTTCCTCGGAAACAATCTGATCCTTTACTTGTTTAATAAGGGCATCTCGAATAGAAATTGGTGTTACCATTCCCTTCTCGGAATCAGATAGGGCTGAATCAATTGCTTTCATAATAAAGCGGGTAGAGATTCCAGTCATACCTTCGTCCCTGGCTTCATCTCGGAGATCCTCAATATCAATTTTACGGATAATACCCTTTTCAATTACGTCTTCTCCGTTATAGATCTTCATTTTGGTTAGGGGGTCGACCTTGTTGGAGATTTTAAGACGAGAGAGTACTGCAAACATAGAGGCCATCTCAAGTGTATGAGGGGCGATGTGAGCATCAAAATCTGAACTACCAAGCATCTTATTATAGATCTTTTGTTCTTCATCAACTTCCAAACAATATGGTACATTGACTCTAACAATACGATCGAGGATTGCTTCGTTTGTATGCTCTGACTTAAACCTGTTCCATTCTGCTTCATTGCAGTGAGAAAGGATAACACCATCGAAATAAATCATAGCTCCCTTGCCTGGTGATGGAACTGATTTTTCTTGTGTTGCGGTGATCATCGTATGGAGGAATTCAATCTCGTTTTTGAATACTTCAACGAATTCTACGATACCGCGATTACCTACGTTGAAAGCCCCATTTAGGGATAAACAACGAGGATCATCCTCTGGATACAAGTCTAGCTTAGAGATGTCCTCAGACCCTATTAGAAGGCTCGTATCCTGCGTGTTTGCGTCCATAGGAGGAACTACGCCTACGCCCCTTCTTCCTCTGACTGAAAAGGTAGATTCTTTGACTGGAAGTTTCATGTAGTCTCCGCCAAAATCTTCTAATAGTGTGTAGCGACATACTGGGCAAAGATCACCTTCAATCTTGACTCCATAGATAGTCTCGAACTCTGAGCGCAATGATCGAGGAAGAGCGTGTAATGGCTCTTCGTGGATAGGGCACCCATCGATATGATACATTGTTTGAGTTTCAAGTGCGCTCTTGATATGTTCCATTAGAGCAGACTTACCTGCGCCGACTGGACCAAGAAGAAGTAGAACTTGTCTGGATTCTTCACCTTTCATTGATGCTGAACTCAAGTATCTCATTATTTTTGCAAGAGGCCTTTCCATACCAAAGAACTGAGATTGAAAATAATCATAGGTTCTTAGCTTGTCTCCTCCGAATAATTTCTGACACCGTGAATCAGATTCTTCTAGCCTGGTTATCCCATGGCCAATGATTGACTCATAAAGGCGCTTGTGTGATAGCATCGTTACCGAAGAATCACCTTCAAGCATTTTGAGGTAATCTGACATTGTTCCTCGAAATCTTTTAATTTTTGCTTTCTCCTGATGTTTTTCAACCAGCTTAAGAAATTTCTGTGTTTTTTTGCTCATTTTAGAACTCCCATATTTCACCTTCTACAATAGAATACATTACAACACGTCTGCCCCACAGATTCTCAATATGTTTAAAAACCTGATTGGCGTACTCTATATCAAGATCTCTGCCATCATGCTCATGATGAAGGTAGAGGACCCCACTCTTGGGATCAACATCGCTGACATAGACTACTGGAACCGACTTCAGTCCCACAGTACTAACTAGTGCGTCACGGACCTCTTTCCACCCATCTTCGTCAGAAATATCTTGAACTACGTGTTTTCTTTGCTTTTTTGAAAAAGAATAGGAGAATAAGTTAAGTTCATTGCATAAATCAAAGTCAAGATACTTTCTAAGGAAACTTTCATCATCGTGAATATTTACAGCTTCTATGACTGCTTCGTGTCCGTGTTCTTCTGCTATTTTCATCATCATTACGAATCCCAGATGATATGGATTAATTTTCCCCAAATGAGATCTGACAACTTGGTTGTGCAGCTTTACAAAGGCGAGGTGCATATCGTCTGGTAATTCTAAGTCATGTAATAGTTTATAGTGTATATAGCAGGCGAAGCCCTCATTCATTATCTTTGTTTGGGCTTGAGGCATAAAATACTTTGCCTCGTCTTCTGCTATCTTTAATAAGTCTTTTTCCCACTCTTCGAGGTTATGATTGTTCTCTCGTATGAAAGATAGTATGTTATAGTCCGATTCCAGTGGTTTTCTGTTAATATCGAAGTCTTCAAACTTCCCTGTTGAGTCATTATTGATTAAGTTTATATATTTTTCTCTTAGTTCCTCAGGTGTCTCTCTTCTAATACCGGGGGTTCTTGGTTGTTGATATCGAATTGCATGTGCTGCATCTAATACCTTTTCAACTTTATCTATTCCTATATTTGGATTCTCGATATAACTCTGGACTCTCTTGGCTGCTAGTTTAAAACGAGAGATAATTGTATCTGCGCCTGTATGCTTGAACATTCTATTGTTTGTAAAGAAGTGTACGTGGCCGACAACATGAGCCATCGTAAGGATATGCGTGCTTAGTGGATTTTCTAGCATCAGATAAGCGATAGACGGATTAGAATTGATAACCATTTCGTAGGGTAAGCCAGACTGACCAAGGTTGTAAGAGGTTTGCGTTCTTTCAAATGCTTTTCCATAGCTCCAGTGACGATAATGGGTGGGTAGTCCGACATATGCCATCGCCCCCATCATTTCGTGAAAATCTATTATTTCATATTCAACAGGGTACCATTCGAGACCATACTTCTCTTTTGCGATCTCATTTATCTTTTTATCCCAATAATCTAAATCATTTACAGTATAACTCATTGTGTGTCTTTACCTCCGAATATTCTATTAAAGACTGGCCAGATGTCTGAGGGTGTGGCTATTCTTGCTTTCTTAAAATGTTTTCCGACAAGAGCATCGAGATTCATCCAAAGTTGTCTTATCGATGATTCCCCTAGTAACTGTGCCAAATGAGACCCAATATTCCTTGGGGCCTCTTGAACAAAGAAGGGATCAATCTCAGTATATACTATCATACGGCAAATTTGTTTTAATTGTTCTATAAGGCTCAGAGCTTTCTTGTTATCATCTGGCCAGTTTTCTCCATCTCCGGAGTAGAAGATATAAATGTTCCAGTTGCTTGGGTGATATTGTTTTTCAATTATATCTTTTGTCATCTCGAATGCTGAAGAAGCTCTTGTTCCGCCAGTACTCGCTGTATGAAAGAAATCATCTTCTGAGACTTCTTTGGCTTCTGTCGTGTGTGAGATAAATACAACTTCTACATTCTCGTATTTGTGTCTGAGGAATTGGTAGAGGAGAAAATAATAGGATCGGGCGAGGTACTTTTTTTGTTTTCCCATTGAGCCGGATACATCCATCAAGAAAAAGATTACAGCCATGTTTGATTCTTCTTTCACAACTTTCATATGTTTATATTTCAAATCGCTTTCGTGAAAGGGGAACCTCTCGTCCTTCTCTGGATCATAAGTTCCTGCTCTTTCTGCTGCTTTTCTTCTTCTGATTCTTTTCTTTAATGTTTCTTTCTTTGAGAGTCTCGGGTGAATTCCTTTTGAGCGATAACCTTTTCTCTTTAGTTTATCATCTTTTAAGAAACGAAACTTCTTCTTTTCTAACTCTGGTAATTCTAAGTCTGAAAAGAGATACTCTGCTAGTTCTTCTAAGGTTACTTCTACTTCATAGTATTCTTCACCTGCTTGGTTACCTGCTTGTTTCCCTGGCTTTTGGCCGGCCTTTCTTCTCTGAGATAAACCTTGGCCTTTCTTTATTTGTTTATCGCCTGCTGAACCAACTTGTTTGTTTTGTTCTCCGGAGCCATATACAAAACGATACTCTTTTATACCCTTTACTGGAATCTTTATTTTCTTCTTTCCGTTTTGTCCAATGATAGACTCTTCTGCAACTACATCTTTAATCCCTTCCTTGATCGCTTTCTCTATTTTCTTTTTATGTCTTGCACGGTCAGCCGCTGATCTGTCTGCTACTGTTTTGTGCTTACGAAAAATGCTCATACAGCTTACTCCTTCCTATGTAAATAGGTATAAACTAGGGAAAAGATACAAAAAAGGCGGGATTAACCCGCCTTGAATAATGAGGATCCTCACCTTTTAGTCCATTATCCGGACTTTTACATTGCCTGAGCCAACTAGCCTGGTTATAGATGCGGCATCTGGGTCAATAACATCAATTTCAAAATCTCCTGGAGATGCTAGTGTCGCCAGAGTTCCTTCATATGTCCAAACTTGAATAACCGGTGTGAACGGATTTGGTGTTTTGAATGTTTTTACCTCTAAGGCTGGCCAGTTGACGGTAGCAAATTCAATGACTGGTTCACCTAGTGTTGGATCCAAAGTTATTGGTGCCTCGCCTCTTCTTTTGAGAGTCTGAGAACTGTCATCGTCATCTGCTTTATTCGCATCGTATACAATTGCTTCCTGCATTTTAACAACTCGAACAAACTTATTACTTGGGGCTCCAATCTGAAAATATATTGACTGCTCTGATGTGCCCCATGGAAAGGTGAAGCCCTTTGTTGGAGTTGCATCCCAAGTTGACCATACACCGCTGGTGTTTCTTGTCCATACCGTTACTCCTGTTGTCTCGTGTAAGAACTCATCAAGATCAACATAGATTCCAGCTTCGCCATCGTCTGATTGAGCTAAACCGCCTGCTCCAGTGGGAGCGGCCAAACCAACTACCAGTGGGTCTGAGATATAGTCATAACGATTAACTCCCTGTCCTGGCTTTACAAATGGTGGCGCTACTACAACTGTTCTTGTTGCCGTTGCTACGTTACTTGATGCATCTGTTGCTGTGTAAGTAACTGTATGGGTACCCTCAATTGCACCTCCGCCTGAATGTGTAATCGTGACTAGGCCGTTTCCTCCGCTGTTAGTTAGAGCGGCGCCGAGGCCGGTGCCTGCGACATAATCCGCGTCACTTTGTTGTGGAGGCGTGAATGTCGTGCCGGCAATAGTTTGTGAGTTAGTTGCAGTGCCTATTATAAAAGAGGAACCGCCGCCACCGCCGATGCCTGGTTGGGCTCCTGCTCCGCCGCCACCGCCGTAGTAGCCGCCGCCGCCACCGCCGCCGCCGCCAACGTCGTCGCCCCTGTCTCCACCATTTCCACCTTGGAGTGCAGAACCCACGGTTGCGTTACGATAGCCCTGGTCGCCTCCGTTGTGAAACCAAGCTTTACCGATTGCACCACCAGATGTTTGTGATCCACCTGTTGCTCCAAATCCGCCCCAGTTACTTGGATAGTTTCCAACATTAGGTGCGTCAGAGCCTGTTGTTCCACCACCTGCGCCACCGTTGCCGGCTGGGGTTGGTCCGTATTGAAAGCCGGCGCCGCCACCACCACCTGCAATGAGTAGCGCTGTACTGTGACTAACTGTATTAAGGAAAATGCCAGAATAACCGCCACCAGCGGCGCCTTGTCTGCCACCTCTTGGGCCACCTGCTCCACCGCCACCGTAACCGGCGGCTCCTGCGGATCCTGCCGTGCCTGCTGCTCCACCTGCACCGGTGACTATTTTAAGAGTGGCTCCTGGAGTGACTGCGATTGTTCCTTCGGTGTATCCGCCGGCGCCGCCTGTTCCTGCGCTGCTGGCGGTGCTACCTCCACCTGCTCCCCACAATTTTGCTGTGATTGAAGTTATTCCTGCTGGTACTATATACGTTTGTTCGGCGCCGGTATAAGCTAGCGCGTCGGTGGTTGGGATCCCGATTGCTGCAAGACCTGTCGTCACAACCGCCACTGCTCCGTCAATATTGTCTACTGCTGTTGCTCCAGCATCTGTGTAGGCTGCTCCAGGAAGTATATTAACTGGATTATCGCCCGTTACTGTGATTACTGGTGCTGTTGTGTCTGGAATAACAGTAACTGTTCTAGTTGCAGTTCCAGCATTGCCGGCTGCGTCTGTTGCGGTGTAAGTAACTGTGTGTGTTCCGGCTGTACTGCCAGAGGAATAAGAGATAACGATAAGCGCAGGGCCACCTACAGTGTTAGCTGCTCCGCCAACCCCAACTCCTGCTACATATTTATCGGAACTTTGATATGGAGGAGTTACATTTGAGCCTGCCTGGGTTAATGAATCGGTTGTCGTTCCGAGAAAGGAGGATCCACCACCACCAGAGGCTGTTCTTCCGGAGCCTCCGACATGTCCGCCGCCGGCGCCACCAAAGTAACCTGCACCACCACCACCACAAATGTGGCCACCGTTTCCGCCTTGTAGCGCTGATCCGGCTGTGCCAGCGTACTGAACAGATGCTGCTGTGCCTCCTGCTGTTTGGGTACCACCGGTACCGGATTCAGGATCTCCACCGTCGAGTCCAAGAAGTCCACCGGCTGCTCCTGCGATATTGTTTGAGGTGAAATATCCACCACCGCCGGCTCCACCACCAGCAATAATTAAAGCGTTTGATTGATCGGCGGATCCCCTAAAGAGTCCTGCGAGACCACCACCTGCGCCGCCTGCTCCGTTGTGGTATTGAACCCTTCCTCTTCCGCCGAAGCCGTATACAACGGGAGTATAAGTGTTAGATCCAGATGTTATGTTTCCTGCTCCGCCAACTACTAATGTAATGGTTTCACCAGGAGTAACCGCGATTGTTCCTTCGGCGTAACCGCCCGCTGCTCCTGGTCCACCTGCGCCGTTTACAGGATATCCACCTGCTCCACCTGCGCCCCATAAGCATGCTGTGATTGAAGTTATTCCGGCTGGAATTACGAATGATTGATCGGCTCCAGTATAGGCGAATGTTTCTGTTGCGGCGATTCCTATAGCATCAAGTCCTGTTGTAACAACCGCCACTGCTCCGTCAACTGCATCGACTGCTGTTGCTCCAGCATCGGTATAAGCTAAATTAGTGCTTGTTGATTCTGGATTATTTCCTAGAACCGTGATTACTGGTGCTGTTGTGTCAGCAATGACGTTTACTGTTCTGGTTGCAGTAGCAACGTTACTTGCCGCATCTGTTGCTGTGTAGGTGATTGTGTGAGTGCCTGCGATTGCTCCGCCTGTTGAGTTGGCTGTTGGGTGTGCTGCTGTGGGAACTGTGAAGTTTGCTGTGTAACGAGCTACGCCTTTTGTGATGCGAACATTATCTAAATGTACATTTTTTAAACCTTCACCCGATTCGTGGCGTGATCCACCAATAACAACAGGCCAAGATCCTACGCCGAAATTATAATTAAATGATTGTGTGCCCACCAGCGTACCATCCACAAAGAATTTAAATGTGCCGGCATCTCTTACAAATGCAAGATGATACCACTGTCCGGCTGATGGTGTCCACCCAATAGTTTGTCCACCTGCGTGTCCTGGTCCAAAAATCTGTAAAGAGCTTCCGCTATTGTGCCTTCTGATTGCAAGGCCAGGACCGGATCCACAGCCACTATCAAAAAATGTGGGATACATACTCCCCGTATTCATTGCAACACTGGTCCAGTATGCATGAATCTCAATCGTGAAATCTCCTGTTCCAAAAGCTACATCTTGTGTGCTTGGAAGAGTAATTTTGCCCTGACCATTTGAACTAAAGAGTGCCGAATGAGTGCCGAATTTCTGTTGAGCTGTAGAATGTGAAACGTTTCCGTTTAGGCTGACAGTATGTCCGCTAGTGGAGGAGTCTGTTGCATTTCCATCAAGTGGTAGAAGCAGCTTGACATCGTTCCAATTTGCGTCTGCGGCTTCACTTATGGCACTTACTCCTGTAGTCACAACTGCTACTGCGCCGTCAATATTATCTACTGCTGTTGCTCCAGCATCGGTGTAGGTTGCTCCTGCATTTATTGTTGCTGGGTTAGCTCCTGTTACTGTGATCACTGGTGCTGTTGTGTCTGCCACGGTGACTGTCCTTATCACCTGTGTGGCTGCATTGCCTGCTGAATCACTTACGTTGTACCGCACAGTATATACTGCCGCACTGTTAGCGTCTACGCTTCCAACTGGTATCTCTGGCATTGAAATTTCATCAATAGAAAACCCCATTGATTCATCGTTTGCTCCAGAACTTAATCCTGCGTAAAATTTGAGGACAACAGAATCACTGGTCATGACGTATGGGATATCAAACTCTATAACATTCTCATTGCCCCATCCCTTATCGTGGTTAAATCCACTAATAGGATATTGAGCAGTAACAAGTCCCGAGCCATTTGAGAAAGAAACCGGTGAGCCGCCTCCGCCGGCGGTAAACCCAATCATTTCTACTCCATTAACATATATTTTTCCCGGTTCGGTATCCCACGAATCAAGAATAAAATATTTACCCTTAATATTAATAGTTTGCCCAGTTGCTCCGGAGATAGTAATGGTTTTTTCATTATTGCTAGTTCCTCCGAACCTTCCGTGCATATATCCTGAGATAGCTGTGCTGGTATCTGTTCTAGTAGCAGTATAGGAAGTAACGGTGTTGTCTGTCCAACCGGTTGATCCTCCCGATAAATCCTCTGTATATACTGCGCCTGATATTCCCTTAACTGTGGTTGTCACTATTGAGGAGGTGAGATTTCCATCATTGTCGTCCGTTGCTGTGGCGCCGGGGTCGGTATAAGAAGTGCCGGCTTCGACTGTTATATTGGCATTCCCAGTAAGAGTGATTACTGGGGGATTGTCAGCTTCGACGTTTACTATGCGAGTTGCTGTTGCAACATTGCTTGCTGCATCGGTTGCGGTGTAAGTAACTGTGTAGGCACTTGGGTCTTGCATTGTTGTTGCAAGTGGGTGTGCTGCTGCTGGAACTGTGAAGTTTGCTGTGTAACGGGCGAGACCCTTTGTGATGCGGATGTCGTCGATGTAGCCTTTGAAGTTTTCGCCGCCGGCGCCTCTTGCACCAACGGAGAGAATTCCAACTTGCTGATAATTTTTAGCAGCATTTCCGGTGCCCACTAGGGTGCCATCAATAAATAAGTAATGAGTGCCGCTTGCGCGAGTGTAGGCGATATGATGCCAGATATTCTCTGTTAGTGGAGTTGCGCCACTAGTTACTGTAAAGGAGTTGGCACCCCAAACATAAAGCTGGTGATCTGCTTTACACCCAATCATCCAGTCTCCGGAGACTGATCCTGCGCGGTTGTCGATGAGAGAGCCAAAGTCGCGATTATCTGTTGAATAGCACCACATTTCAACCGTGAAGTCGTCTGTTCCAAACACAAAATTGCTACTGCTTGGAACACTTAAATAATCTCCGCTGCCATCGAAGTATGCAGATCCTGCTCCAAACTTCTTCTCCGAAGTTGTGATAGCTGCATTACCATTAGCAGTGACTGTATGTCCGCTTGT
>Ga0208299_1000406_pt1 | contig 40355 bp, 38 predicted proteins | sample 15_taG_FD_184089 | JGI IMG/M metagenome (GOLD analysis project Ga0208299, IMG submission 184089) | Marine viral communities from the Subarctic Pacific Ocean - 15_ETSP_OMZ_AT15312 metaG (SPAdes) (version 2) | ecosystem: Environmental > Aquatic > Marine > Oceanic | place: Pacific Ocean | collected... | reverse complement strand
ACCAGTTTGATGTAGTTGCATAAAACCGTAAAACAATATTTGCTTTTAAGCTATTGTTCCAACCTTTAGCAAGAAAGTGGTTCAAATATTGTGAAGCCCAGTTTCCATTTGTTAAGTCTGTGCATTTAACATAAGCAAATGTTGAATTTGCCTCATTCACTTCGTCAATATTGCCATCAGATTTGATATAATCATTAGCACCATCTGTGACAATTGTGCCACCATCATCTGTGCTAAAGGTAGGACCGTTAACCAAAGTAAAGTCATTACCTTCACTTGTAAGGTCATCCCAAGAAGTACCGCTACCTGGATAGCTATTGGTGTCCGTTGAGTCAAGGTTAAGGATTAACCCCTCTGTAACGAGTCCACCGACTGCACCGCCACCTAATTTATTAAAATTAAAAGGTACACCTATGCCTAAAGACATCTCTTATTGATTATATATTAAACAGTCTCCAGAAGACATTGTGATGCTGGTAATTGAACTGCCTTCAGGAACAGGTAAGTATGCTCCTGCCTTTACAGTTATACCAGTTAATCCAAGGTCTGCAAGCTTTAATACGCCATCAATATTAAACTTAGTAAACACAGTATCGGTGTTAGTTACAATGGCGTATCCTGACAATGAAGCGTGTGCGCCTGTTCCCGTAAGCATTTTAAAGCCACCTGTTGCAGAGACTTTTCTTAATTGATTTAGGCTTTCTACATCGCCTGGTGCTAATTTTGACATGATTTTTTATTTATGATTTAGTCCAAAATCCGTACTCAAGAACACAAGGAGCTGAGTTAGCTGTTGCCTCTAATCCTACTCCACCTTTTACCGGAAAGAAAGCCATCTCGCCAGGACCAAGGTCCATATGAGAATTACCAGCATCATCTTTTATTGTAATGATGTTAGTTACGTCAGCGTTCTTTAAGTACACATAAGTAATGCTGCTGTTTGCGGTAGTAAGTATGTTAAACTGACCTGTGGTGGCTACAGATTGTCTTGCTATGTCTACAGAAGGATTTGTTACTGTAAGAGCCTTTGTTTGGTTAATTGATAACGGATCTGAACTTACGTCAGAACTTACCAGTTGTAATGTTGTTGTTAGGGTTGCCATTTTAAATATATTTTGGAAGGATGTCGTTAGTTACGTTTGAGTTATCTCCACAAGGACACCCACAGTATTCGTCCATTTGGTTGAGAAATTTTCTTGCGGTGTTATTTGAAAACCAACTTGTGCTTGTAGTTAGGTCTGAATAATTTAAAGTCCAAACAGTCGCTGGCTGTGCCGGGGAGGTGGTTGCTGAATATGCTGGCTCTAAGCCAATTATACTAGAATCGTAATATATTGTCACATTTGAAACCACATTCCCATCGCTATTAACAGATGTGTCTGCATGGAAGTAATAAATACCATCATTATGTGATTGAGTGTAGCTGTTTAGAAGAGATACGTAAATAGACGCTACTTGCCCCCAAGTTGTAGATACTGTGGTCAATACTGTTCCTGGTGTTATTAGGTTAACACCGCCAAGTGTAGCTGCGCCTACATTTACTGCCCCAGCAGTAGCTGCATCCGCAAATGTAGATGTTGAAGTAAGCACCCTTGCCTTTATAATAGGTTCTTCAGCAATGTTCTGTCCAAACATATTCTCAGACAAATACTCACACATTTGGTCTATGGAATATTTAAGCATCCACGCCTTTTTCTTCATGCAGTCATACAACTCATTGTCTCCACTAGCAGATGCCTCCATCATGTCAACGATCATGTCAGCATAGCAGCACCTTGCAAGTACTGTTCTGTTATTTATATTTGATTCGGTAAAGTTCATTATGGCATATCAGTTATTCTGTACATAACATCAATTACTACTTGACTGTTGCCGTTTACGGGATTACCGGAAGCTACAGAAACAACTAAGTTTTCACCTGTATGCATATTTGCCGATGTACCCGTTGTAACCAAACCAAAAGTTCCCATTATCTCCGAAGTAGCAGCCAAACAATTTAACTGAGCTTGTCCGTCAGGATCAGAAGTAGTTCCTATAGCTAGTGTGGTGTTTGTAGCGTATGCTACTGAGTTCCACTTTAAATGCATAGCCGCACTTACTACCTGTATTTCTACACCAGTAATTCCAGTAACCAAAGTAATTGGCGTGGAGTTTAACGCAAGAATCTGACCAGAAGTCAAGACTATTTGTGCAGAGTTTAAAGAACCCCCTGAAGAGTTTATGTACCCGTATATTTGAGTAGCAAGGTCATAAGCACTTGTTGAAGATGGCGCAGTAACATCTGTGTATCTAGTAGAAAAAACATTTTGAAAACCTTCGGTATCGTTATTAAACAATAATCTTACTAATCCACGGCTAACAGAAACAGTTAGCTTTGACTTGTCGTAATAGTTTACGTTGTCATTTGCCACATCATAAACGAGCAAATCATTAGCGGTATTTATTACTTGGTACGACATTATTTAATGTACTCTACAATTGCTTGTTTTAATACGATATCGTTTGCAGCACTTGTTCCGTTGGTTCCAGTAACAGAAAGAACATTTGTGTTAGACCAGGTTGTTCCAGCCTTACTTACATCAATTTCAGCAGCTACCCCGTCAAATTCAATTGAAACGTGTTCTACAGAAGACGTTGCTCCAGACCTAGTTACATCAGCAACTATCTTCCAGTTCTTTCCGTTAGCAGCAGTAGTAGTATTGTTTTGAGCAATAGCATTTGTTCCTAAGTAAACCTTAATGGTCTTTGTGTTTGCGTTTGCTGCCGTTTCTCCATAAGCAACCATTCTGACAGATTCTCCATCAGCCGCTAATTGTGCTGCCGCAAGAGTCGTTGTGAACAAGGTTGTTTCTACGGTTGATGCAGGTGTTCCTACATCAGCATATGCACTTGCAAGTTTACCTGTACTTCCTAGCTTGGCTAGGGTAACATTAGCATCGGCAATCTTAGCAGTAGTTACATTAGCATCTGTAATGTCAGCAGTAACAACTGAGTTAGCCGCAAGAGTCACAACACCAGCATTGGTCATTGTAACATCTCCGCTAAGTGAAGCAGCATTAAAACCTGTACCATTACCGATAAGAATCTGTGTGGTAGCTAAAGCCTTTTCTGTAAGTATTCCTGAAGAGTTAGCATCTCTAACCAATACTGCATTAGCAATAACATTTTGGAATTTTGCCCTTGTTACTGCTGATGCAGCAAGCTTACCAGTTGTGACATTAAGGTCATTAATCTTAGCGGTGGTAACTGCAAGGTCTTTTATTTTAGACGTTATTACCGGGGTGCTTGGGGCTACAAAGTTTACGTTAACTGATACAGACCACGATGCCGTAGTTGAATTATACAAGCAGTCTACAGTTAATGGATCATTAACTCCAGTTCCGAACAACTCACCAGCCAAAGGAACTCCTGCAATTGCATTAATGTCTGTTCCAAAAATGTTAACAGAGTTAGAGCCTACTATAATAGCCTTTTCAAAGTAAAATTTAACAAATGCGTTTGAAGAAGGTGTACCTAATGCCGCAAAAGTTAAGTTACCCGTAAGGGTTACCTCAGAAGTTGCAGTTACTCTGTAGTAGTTGGAAGTGTCACCATACACGCAACTTGGCGGTACAGTGTTCTCAACAGGAATGTTTATTGTACCTGACGTTATCGTTGTAACGTCTATTATATTTCTAGAATCAATCATGTTATTTTCTTATAAGACATCAACTTTCCGTAAAGTAACTGTAGGGTAGCTAAACCTCCTCGTGCCATATATAAATCAAAGTCAACTGCTGACGTTGGGGGTGTTACAGTTGGTGTAAACGACACATGCCCTGCAAGTGACTCCGTGGAAGCCATTTGGCTGTAAATATTAACCCCAGAAGCAAACCCCCTAAACTTGGTTGCTTCTATGAAAGTAGACATTGAGGCTGAAGTAGCACTATAATTGAAGCATGGTAAAAGAAGTCTGACTTTAATTATATTATTATCGGTTGTAGACATACTTAAATCTGACAAAAACTCAAGAGTCATAGTTGAGTTTCCATCATAAAGTTTAATAGGCGTTCCCCCAAGCTTAATTTGAATTTTTGGTTGGTCTGTTTTTGAAGTATCCCCTTTTGTATGGAATAGCATTTCAAGTTCAACTATATCGTCTTCTGAAGACCAAGTATTGGCAGGAATTGGAACGCTCCATTGAGATGAACCACTGAGGTCAAATGCTGAAGATACTATACCGCCAACATAGTCTATTACAGAAACAGAAGATCCAGCAGGTCCTGGAAGACCTGGACTACCATCATCACCAGCAGGTCCTTGAGGTCCTGCAACACCAGCACTACCGGGGAGGGTTATGTTTGAACATGAATTACAACTCATCTTTAACAGTTTTTACAATCATTATTACAAATGTCTTGAAGACCACTTAGTATGGTCTTTGCCTTTTCTACTTTACCGCAGGAAAGGGCAGACTTAATTCCCTCTAGGTACATAATAGCATCCATAGCTTCATCAGACTCTCTAGACCCACAACACCCACAACCTACATCTACTTTAGATGCCTTTTCTCTCACACACTTCTCTACGTTACATAGGAAGATAGAGTTGGTAATTGATGGGCTTGGGTCTGTTGCCGCATCGTCTAACATAACCCACTTTACAAGCCAAACTCCATCTGCAAATGATGCAGTAGTGGTGGTTGTGTTTGGGGTCGTTGCAGTTGACGAAAGGTTATTTAAACTTCCAATTCCAAAAGAAGCACCAGCGTTAGCGGTAATTGTTAACGAAGTTCCACCAACATAAGCTGGTGGCTCAATATTTACAATAACAGCAATAGCAGTTAGTAATGAATCTAACGCACTTCCAACCTCTCCATCTGTAGCAGAAGAATCAGAGGTGTAGCTAATTACATAGTCTTGAACATAGCCGTTGACCATTGTTCTGAATGTGAATGAGTATGTGGTATTGTTAGCCACCGTCCCCCAATCAAGGGTTACGGAAGTTAAAGCGTTAGAGGTAGATATACTAGTAGTTCCGGCAGTTATGGTTTGAGTACCACCAGAAGTCCCGCTATTATAAAGAGTATCCGCGTTATATTCACTTACGTTTCCATCAGGGTCTGTAACATATAATGTAGAAGTAATATCACCACCAGCAGTTCCCGTATAGGTACCTGTGATAGTGAAGGAGTTCTCGCTACAGTCTAAGCATATACTATGTGCTTGATTTGTAATTGCCATTGCTTACTTCTTTTTTTTGCCATAATTGTACATAACTCAAAGGTACGGAATTTTGAGGATATGTAACAACGTGTACTTAGTCCACACGTTTGCCGTTTTTCAAGAAGTAAGCATCTTTCAATAATTGATAGTCTTTATTGCTGTTTACTTCTTTATATATAGACTTTAAAATATCTTTTCTCTTCTGAGGGTCTGAAGTTGTTCTTAGTTTAGCTGTTAAATCATTCGTAAGCAAACTATTAATTAGTTTTCCTCTTTCAAAATATAGCCCCATAAGTTTGTCTTTTTCAATCTCATACTTTAATGAAACACCATCAACATTTACAGATTCAGTGTCTCTTATTTCAGAAGGCAAAACAGACTTATCGTTATCAAGATCTATAAAAGTGTTGTATATTACTCTTGTTCCTTCACCTACTAAATAAGAACTATTTATACCGCTAATAAGTTTGTTTGCTTTTTCAACCTTTTCCATTGTTCTAAACAATCTCATGGTTCTTGAGGCTTCTTGAGGCATTGGGGCTGCATTTCTTGAAAGCAGATAACTTAACTTGCCAATATCTTTTGCATCAAAGTCATCTAAATTTTCAGTCATCATTGCCAAATCCATAGCGTCAGCAGCTACTTGTCCTTCAAATCCTAATTTTGAAACCGTCATAGGTATGTTTCCGTACCTGTTTAAATCTGGCACATACATTGATTCTTTGAAGTCCTCAGAATAACTTTCTTCACCTTCATCTAACTCTCCCTCAGTGTATTTAGCTGCTGCATATATACCACCTAAAAGCATCAATCTTGTAACCCATGAAGCATTACCTAAAAGAGGAAGTAGAGCTTGATCTAATATTCCTTTTTTTGCGCCTTTATTAAACTCTTCCGTTAAATCTAATTCTTCTTCATCAGTTCCAAACAATTCTTTTTCAAGTATTTGAATAAGCGTGTTAAAAGCAGCAAATCCAAGTAGTCTATATATTTGATAAGAGATACCTGCCACATTTCTACCAGTTATCTCTTGTAAAACATCAAATGTTTTTTTCTCAGAACCAGTCCAAGAGTCAGCCATTTCTCTTGTTATGAAAGGCTTCATAAGTGAGTCTCTCAACTCTTTTAAGTTCGTCAATAAAGTTCTTTTTTCAGACCCTGAGTAAGTATCAAGGATAAATAGATTTTGTGACTTACCGGGTTCTTTTTTAATGTAACCCATTCTAAATGGAGGCATAAGATATCCTGCTTTCGACACTTCTGCCATTGAAGACGGTGCTGCTGTGCTTGAAGTAAGTTTATCAGCATAAGCTCTTGATTTTTTTATTACTTGAGCATTTTCAGCGCGATACTGCTTGTCATTTATTATTTTATTTATGTCAGGATAGTTACCAGTTAATTCTTTAAATTTTTCAGCAAAAGCACCAATGTTTACTTGAATAACACCAAAAGCATCAGGAGCCATTTGGCTAATTTCAGCAGCTCTTTGCATACCTCTTTTAGCAACTCTTGTAGGTTTTAATATTGGTCTTATTTTATTATAAATATCATACTTTCTACCAGTTTCTGACTTCATTTTTCTTTCGTAGTACCCTGGTTGATAATATACTTCGGCATTTAAAACTCCTGCTCTATTTTGGTGAGTTGATTGTATGGCTTTCATAAATTCAAAAGCTTTTTCAAAATTAACCAAGCCATCACCTGCCTCTCTAAGAATTTTTATTCCTGTCATAGCGGACTTCCTCGCTTCTGGTATAAATATTATCTTGTTAATTTGACTGAAAGTTTCAGCAAACGGCTTAACAGCTAATCCAAATACAGCACCAGACTTTCTTGTGCTTATAATATCGTTAACAATACTCATAATTGCGCCACCGTCAGAGTAATTTGTTTTTATCTGACTTTCTATAGATCCTGAAGCATAATCTTTTATTGCGTTTGCATATCTTGCAAGGTTTACATTTCCTGTTTTACTAGCTATTGATACAAAATTTGATATTGTAGATAAAGGCTCTGTTAGATAATATTCATGCACTGTATTGTCAAAAGAACTCAAAAAATCTCCAACAGCATCAAATGTCTTTTTTCTGTTTCCGGTTCTTGAAAGAACGGCTCCAGACTTAATTGATGCAAGAGTCTTCCCAGCGGTTATCTTTGACATCTTTTCAGAAAGATTATCCGTTCCGTGTTCAGCTCTTGACGCTCCATATAGGTCGATTTCCTTATATGGAATACCCCTAACTACAGCTATAGTTCTACCCATTTCTCTTGTGACTTCATTCATTTTATCCATAAAGTCAACAAGTTCCTTACCTCCTCTCTTATTTATTTCTTTTTCGATTAGAGATTGCCCTGTAAGATTGTCCATTTTAGGATCGCCATTTTTATCAAAATACTTATCCTTTATGCCAACCATTAAATCATACAGACCTTGATTATTAATTCTTGCCGTTTCTATTTTAGCATCAACGTATTCTATTGGGTTTCTAATAGTTATATCTAACTCGCCCTTGAGTGCTTGATGTTCACGAATCCTATGAAAAGCGGAAATCATCAGGTTATTTTCCAAAGGAAGACCTTTCATCCCCATAAATAAATCATAGGTCTTTCTTTTTGCATTAGTAACCATAGAAGAGGCACTTGTCAATGCTCCTGTTAACCCATTTAACATTTCATACACGGGGTCCCCTTTAATACCCTTTAATAAGTATTTTATGTAAGGCGTTTGTTCTGCAAGCATTCTTTTTCCAAGTTCTTTAGCGTCTTTTATGCTAACAGATGTTGGAGTTTCTGGCTTTACAAGATTATACAAAGGAAGCGTAAAGTCTTCTGCCATCGTCTTTACATTACCAGGTAAATCCTTTGGGCTTGTAGCAAGCATTCTACTGAATTGATTTGAAGACTCTGACATTTGATCTATAGTCATTGACCCCTTTATTCTGCTCATAATTCTAAAAACAGAAGAAGTCATAAGACCGAAATTCATGTTCTCATAAATCAATGGAAGCGCATTCAACTCTGAAGGTAAAAGGTCTTTAAGCTGGTTGTTTCCGAGTTTATTGAAAAAAGCAGCGGCTTCTGCTAATACTTCGTTATTCTTGTATAATGAAACATCTACACCTCTACTTCCTTTTTCAATTGGATATAGATTATTAAAATTCTCTATTGCTTGTTGACGCTTTTCCTTTATCTTATCTATTTTCTGACTTGCCGTTAATGGCTTACCTTCTTCTGTGTTTTGACGTTTATGTTCTTTGATAATAGCATCAAGTTCATTTTCAGCAAACTCAGTAATTTCAGATGGCATACCAAGTTCCTCAAGAAAACTTACAAACTCTTCTTTCGCCTTTCCCTCAATCCTGTTTATCAAGGCTTGCTGTCTTGCGTTTCTTTCTGACTTCTTTATTTTCTTTGCTTCAGTATATTCTTCTGATTCAGATTCTAGTTTTCTCTCTGAGTCAAATACATCATACAACTCTGCAAGCGTTTCAACACCACCTATTTTATTTTCAATCTCTTCTGAAATAGAATCAATAAAATCAGATACTTTGTTTAAATCTCTTGCAGATACCTTTCCTCTTCTAGACACAAGATTATTTAATAACTCATAGTATTCCGGAAGTCTTTCGACAGGAATGTTTTCAACTGGAATATTAGCTATTGCTATTGCCTTTTGATCAGATGTCCCGAAGTCTCCTTTCTTTATTCTGTCTGACAGTTTTTTTCTTACTGCTTCTGCACCTGTTTTAAGATTCTTTTTAGCGGCTTTAACCATTAGGTTTATGCCGTTCTCAATCAATTCTTCTATCTTCTTCTTGTCAGCATTTTTAGCCATAGAAAGAAGTCTTGTTACCTCTGATTTTTTCAATGTTCCAAGACCGAGTTCTTTCATCTCAGCCTTCATTATTTCATTGAATATCTTTCTAGCAGCAACGTCATCCTTTGCCTTCTGAACAGCCTCTTTTGCTTTTTCTTTTAGCTTATCTATCTTTTCTTGAAATTTAACTTCAGCCTTTAGTTTTTTAGCGGCTTCTTTATCTTTTAGCGCAGCAATATACTCTTCAAAACCTTGCTTGAACTGTTCTTTAATTGTAAGACCCTCAAGTTCTGATGTAATTGAAACAGGTCTTTTCTTGTCCATTGTAGCGGTTTGCTTCGCTATATCTTCAAGGACTTTCAATCTTTGGTCAGGAGCGAGTTCGTTCAACTTGCCACTTAATGCAAGATTTGTAGCTGCTTCGTTTACAGCCTCCTGCTTGTTCTTAGTCTTCTGTGCATCGTAAATCTTCTGCACATCTCCCATCCATTCTGTCACTACTTTGTCAGCATCAGTGTCTTCCAAGGGCTTTCTTTTTCTTCTTGCGCCACCGAACAGTAATGGAAGTGCCATAAGACCAATTGGAGCATCGCTTGGTTTGTCTCTTGGTATTTTGTTTTCGATTGGGATAGCGTAACCACCAGTAGCTGCTGAATTTGTATTATTTACAGCATCAAGCTCATACTTCGTTATTTTACCATCTTTCGCTTCTACTTTTGCGCTAACACTACCAGCATCGTGATAGCCTAAAATAAGGTCTTTTGGGTTTACTCCAAATTGTTTAATTATGGCATCACCTTCTTCTTTCAATTGACCAACACTTGACCCTACATCTCTAACAACTGTCTTTCCCTTGTAGTCAAATATGTAAACAAACGATCCCCCATTATATTTACCTATAGAGCCTTTGTGAGCATCCCCTGTAGGGGCATTTTCCCTTCCTCCGTAATAAAGAATATACGTGCCTCTTGGGTTAAGATAGTTACCGTATTCGTCCTTATTCGGCATATCGCCAGTTCTATATGGGTTTTTCTTTCCAGGCTTCAATAGAATCTCAACGCTTGTTTTCATTACCCTACTTCCAGAGTACCCTTCTTTTTTTCTTTCTTTATCGCTTGTCCATTTTGGCTTTGCATCCCAATCTATGTCACCAAACTTGAATTGCCTAAGTGGAGGTCCAATGTTTGGATCAGTGCTTAATATTTCCCCTATCCCCTTTGCGGTATCCGCTATTTCAGAGTATTTCTTGTAGGTTATTATTTCTCTATTTCCTTGCTTTTTTGTAGTATAGGGAACATATCCATCCGTTTCCATAGATACTTTATGTATTCCAGAATTTAGTCCTCTTTCATTTCCAACCATTTGGTCATCTAATGTAAAGTGAGCAACGTACTGAACACCTTCTATGTCTTTATTGCCAGCAGTCTCTCTTTCATCTCTTCTTGGTATAATTACATATTCTTGACCTTCTTCTGCAAGGAAAGTATTTCTATAGCTTATAGCTTTAACGCCAGGGTAATATCCGTTTATCTCAACCTTATCTCCAAAAACTTGGTCAATTGATTTTATTTTGGCTCGCAAACCTTCAATATTAGCCGTATCTATAGGTTCAATTTTTTCAACTTTTGGTTTTTCAACTTTAAGAATTTTAGGCTTAAATACTCCCGCTTTTGCCCCTATTGCAGACATATACTTATTCTTACCAATAACCTCAGAAACAGCCTTGAATCCCTCTGGGTTTTCAACCGCAAAGTCAAGTGCTAAATTCTCTCCTTGTGATTTGCCTTCTGTAACAACAAGTTCAGTAACGTCTTTAAAAACATCCCTCAAAGATGTTCCTCCGATTTTCACATCAGAGCCTTTAACTACACTTGCAATTACAGCAGTAGTTATAATTGCCTTTCTATAATTCGACTTTATCTTCTCAAGGATATTCTTGATTGACTGCCTAACATTTTTTAGTTTACCCTTCAAGTAATCAATAACATAATCTACAGTAGACTTACGCTTATTCTTAGCCTCTCTGTCAAGTTTCCCTCTTTCTGCTTCAGAGATTGATTCTAATACGTCAGGAACATCTTCTTTAAGTTCTTCTTCAGACTTCGACTCTATCTCCTTATCTGCCTCTTCATTCTTCTTTTCGTCAGACAAGTTTTTTTCAACGAACTCCTTTACTTTTTCTTCCGACTTTGCGTCTTCTTTGGTGAGGGGTTCTATTTTAGGAGCGTCTGCTGCTTCTTGCTTTTGAACGGCATCTTTTTCTTTTTTAGGCGTTACATCTACTACTGTTCCCTCTTTTAAATCAAAAATAACAGACCCATCATTCATTGTATCTGGAGAAGCTTCACCTTGACTTTCTTTTAGACCTCTAACATCAATCCCCTCATAGCCCATTTTTTTAAGTAAAAAAGTTTCAAACCTTTCTACTTGTTTTAATTTACCATCAGCTCCTGTTGGCTTACCTTTCAATTTAAGTTCTTTGATTCCTTTCCATTCATTAAATATGGATTGAATGTCAGACTTGTTCTCATTAAGCCACCTCCCTACTTCAGGAACCCAAGAAGATATATTTTCAATTTGACTATCTATTGAATTTCCCTTTTCTAAATTACTTTCTATTCTTTTTAAACCAGCCTTTAATGCCCAATAACCATTGGTTGTTGGTTTTAATAAGTTGTATTTAGAAAAGTCAACAGCCCTTGCATCGTTAATTGTGGGATCTCCACTCGCTCTGCTCCTGTTTCCCCTTGCTAATGCTCTTCCTTTGTCTCCAAAAAAGTAGTAACCAGTCCAAGGTTGCTCCCCCCTGTATGCCTTGCTTAAATAGTCGCTTTTAGTCTGAAGGTTGCCTCCGTGATAGCCGTATTTTTCAGGGCTTTCATCTACATCTCTTAATAATTCTTCAGAAGCAATATCAATAGGCGCAGCCTCTTTTGGTTCTACTTTACCCTCGCCAAGTGCTAACTGTTCTTTTGCGGCAGGTTCTTTAGGAGTAGGTTGTGTTTCGGCAAACTTTTTTGCCATTTGCATTTCATACTCCTCTTTTGTAATCTTTTTTTCGACAGGAACGTCTATATCAAACAATCCTTCTTGCTTACCCAAAGCATCATACTCCTTTTGCGTAAGCTCTCTTTTTGTTCCGTCTTCAAAAACAATTTCTCCAACTATATCTCCCTTTTTAGCACTGAACTTTGTAACCCTACCTTTTCTTTTTACTGCCTCAGTAGGCTCTGTTTTCATATCTTCTTTGCCTACAGAAGGCTCTTCAGCCTTTTGAGACATATCAAACTCTTGCTCAAATTCAGCCTCGGTCTTCTCGCCTTGCCTTTTTTCAAGCACTTCACGCATTTCTTGACCCGTAAGTTTATAAGAGTAAGATTCTCCTGAGTTACTCTTCCTTGTTCCTAATGGAATACCAAGGAATGTTCTGTCAACTTCGGTTTCAACAGATTCATTTTTCTTAGTTCTATCCCTAAACTCTACAGGTACTTCTTCAAGGGATGAAACAGTAAACTCTTGAGATTCATTTTCAGGCATATTCTCAACTAATAATTTCATATCGTTATATGAAACAGTCTGAGGTTTACCCGGCTTACCTGCGTAGTATTCGTTGATATACTTGGTAAGCATATCGGCTTCTTCCTTGTATCCCTTTCTTTGAGACTCGTCACGAGCCTTCTCCATATTGGATATGTTGAATCCGCTTTTGCCTTTCTTAATAAAGAATCCTACATCCCTTAAACCTAAAACACCAAAAGCAACTCCATTCACCAACATTCTTTTGGTAACATCTGAAAGGTTTGAATAATTCTCATCAGCAAAATTTTGCCATGTTTCGCCCCCTTCAAAGTCTTTTATTACAGCCTCTACATTTGAAGCAAACTCAGCAGAAGAAGCCCCCTTGATTGCGTGATTCCAAAGAGCATCAGCAGATTTGTTGAATCTTGCCATTTCTCCTTTCCCTTTAAAAGGGAACTTATCAAGACCAATTCCTTTGAATATTTTCCCTGCTACATTGAATCCAAATCCAGTTCCAGGGTCAAACCCAGCAGTTTGCATCTGAACTTCTTCAAACGATGCGTCAAGAAATAATGCGATACCCTTGTCTACTAAACTTTTACTTTTAGATAGTTTATCTACAAGATTACCAAAACCACTTACAGCTCTAAGCGGTCCTGCAATAGAATTAATAGCAGCCAATTTTACTATTACTGGAGCCATTCCAAAAGTAGCTTCAGTAGCCTCTTCCCCAAATGTTCTTTCTAAATTTTCCTCTTGCTCTTTTGTGAGTTCAATACCCTCTTCTTGAAGCAACGGTAATGCAGCATCAATCAACTTCCTGTCTGAAGTAAATCCAAGTGCTTTGTCAACGCTTACATAAGACGGTAATGATTCTTCAGCAAGTACTTCAAGCCCTCTTGCTAATTTGCTTTTATCGTATTTTCCTGGGTCAACATTTAAAAGAACCATATCTTTTAATGCTTCCCTTTCTATGATGTTTTTTTTGTTTTCTTGAAGCCATCTCTCTGCTTCTTTTTTGCCCTTATCAGGAAGAACATTTATCACATAAGAAGATGCTTGTACATTAAGAGGAACGTCTTTAAATACTACCCCTCCAACTTTCCCTTCTGTCTCATAGCCCATAGATCTCAAGTGGTTTAATGCCGCATCACTTGAAAGTGGTCTTGCCATGCCTTGTGTTGCTACATACACATCATTTTTAAAATTACTACCGTATTCCTTATGGCTGTTATCTCTTAGCCCTACTTTAATGTAAAGGTCATCAAGCTGGTCTTTGTATGTGGGTTGGCTAAACTCTACTATTTGAGCATTTACAGCTTCAGTTATATTAGCATCATCATCATCAGAAATGTTATCAACGTGCTGCCCAGTAATATAATCAACCATTACCTTCCTGTCATCGCCAATTTCCTCTCTTAGTGAGTTAGACTTACTTAATTCTTTATTATACTCAGAAGTAAGTTCATCAAGTTTAATTGGGTCTTTTGTTGATGATAATTTATCTGCTATATCTTGAAGTTTTCTGTTTGAGGAATATAATTCAACCTCTTTTGTATTTGTCATTGAAGCAACATCTTGCTTCTTTAAATCTATAAGGTCTATAGTCCTTCTTGATTCTTCTGGTATGTTTCTTTTGTCAAGGTCTTCGTTTCTTTGCTTTCGTAATAAAACATCTTTGTCAGTTTTCTTTTTAGCAAGTGCCTTGTCAAATTCATTATTAAATACATTTCTTAACTCGCTTTCATTTAGGTTTGGAGAATCTTCAGAAATACGTCTACCAAAACCAAGCTTTGTTGCCCTTGCAACATATTGATCTACAACATCCTCTCTTTCTTGAGGTGTTATTAAATTAATATCTGAGGGAAGACCAAATGCTTTAGGGTTGTTTGCTATATTTCTTGCAGATGAAGAAACCTTACCTATTTGAGTTGATAGGTATGAGTCTAAGTTTTCTTCTTCAGATATAGGCTCTCTAAATACTTCTGTAAGTTCCTCGTTAGGAACATTAAGACTGTATTTCTTTAGGTTCTCATTTCTCTCAGATTGAATGCGTCTTTCATACAGTTTTGTTCTTTCAGCAAGTTCTTCAGAGTCAGGAACAAGGTCTTCATCTATAATAGGCTCTGTTATTTCAGATGTTGGGGTTAGCGTAGCACCTTCCTCAACTGGTTCTTGGTCTAATACGCCCTCTGAAACTTGAGTAATAAACTCTTCACCCGTAGGTTGAGTTTGGTCTACATCCCTAAGTACGCCTTGACCAACCGAAGGAGATGGTGTAGGTTCTTCCGAAACACCTCCAAGACCTTGTAAAGGAGCGTCCTGAGTTGGTTCGGTTGACTCTTTTTTTTTTACATCACCGAATGTGAGAGTAGCGTTAGGGAAGTCCTTTATAAAATCGGCAGAGTTCTCTACTGGTATATCAACAGTGTCACCATCAACTATGTATGATGACATCTCTTCTGCGTTAGGGAAGTCTTCAAGAAAAGAACTTACATTTTCTGATGGTATATCAACTATATCCCCATCAACTCTAAATGTCTTCTTATTGTTTTCTAACTGTTCCGCCATACTTTTTGTATTTATCTTGACTTGAATTTGTGGTCGTTCCTGCCCCATACACCCCTATTCTTCTAAGTTCTGCATCAAGGAACTCTGGAGTCAATGCTTTATCAAGAGTCTGAAGAGTCTGTATGTTTTCATCTATTTCAGGAACAACAAACCCTTTTGGAAGACCATGGCTTTTTACAAAATCATCAAGCACAGCTTTACCTAACGCTTCATTTAGCGATTGCTTAATTACGCTTTCTTCCTCAACCGGGAAGTCAATTCCGTGCCAAATACCATTCTCCTTGTCTCTGTTCACGCTTCTAAAAGTAGAATTAGGCACATCAACTGCGTTCAATATCTTCACTTTCTTAGCTCCTTTTGAACCTATGATATATACTTCTCCTTTTGGTATTTTGAATGTCTTTCTAATATCTCTTCCGAAAACATTTACAGTTGCTGTTTTTTCAAAATCTTTAAGCACCTCTGTTGGTGTTGGCTCTGAGTACCCGAAATTCGATGCAATAGCTTTAAAATCAGACTCCTGTTTTTCAGACAATATCCTTGCAATTTCTTTAGCCGCTTCTTCTGGATTGTCTATATTAATTTTATTACCCCCGACAGATATAATGTTAGGTCCGAAATAGTCATTTGCATCTTTAACATCTCCTGATGGACCCGTAATCTTTTGTATGGCTGTTGCAATTGCAGCATCATTTCCTGTGTTTTCATTTATTATTTTAGCGACCTCAGTTTCAATGAATGGCGTTGCTCCTTCTTTATAAGAGTCAAAATTAAACGCCTCTCTTGATATAGGGCTTGGTTCGGCTTCAGCTATCTGAACCTTTCCAATTACACCTGGTCTTGTGTAATCACTTTTGGTGCTTGGTGTAGCTTGAATAGGGTCTTCTGTTTGACCGTATCGGAATTTACTAGCTATAGGTTCTAAGGCTTGTTTATACCACTCTTGCTTTTTAGCCATTTGATCAGCAGGAGACATACCAGCTAAATCATTTATTGGAAATTTTTTGCTCCTAAAGTAAGCTAGTTCTTGTAATTTGTTTTTAGATATATCTGATCCTACAGTTGCTATGCCTTGATTGTAAATTTGTTCTGGAATCTCATTTCTTAAATACCTTGTATTGTCGGATCTTCCCATTACGTTTAAAGGCTTTCCACTTTTGTCAAACATGACTTGCCTGTCAATATTTTTATAAAAGTCATTTACCAATTTGTTTTCATCAACTAACTCTTGAAGCGCAATGTAATTGTAAATTCCATTTTCGGATATGTCTCCATAACCAGTTTCTTCTAATGCTAAACCATAATCTTCGTTAGAAACATCTCTGTTGTTTTTCATTGCTTCTACAGCAGGATCGTAATAAACATTACCCTTTGCTATCTGAACGTCTCTAGCCTTAATTGCAGCGTTCTCTTGCATTAGGTTACCCATATCCATGCTAAAATCATTCATAGCCTTGTACATACCTGAGTAGTCCTCATTGTTGTACATGGTGGTAATCTTATCTATAGTGTCTGCGTATTTTATCTTAGCATTATCGTGCTGTCTCCAAAATATCTTGTCTTCGTCTAGGGTAACTTTACTGAGAATGCCTGCAAGCTCTTTTTTCTTTCTCTTCTTCTCTTTCTTCTCGTCTTCAAGCTTCGCCATCTTTCTAGCGTGCATCTGACGATATGGGGTCATATCTATGACTCCGCTTAGAGCTATACCAGTACTTAGTGGGTTACCGAAGGGTCCTTTTGCCATGATTAATCGAATGTGTATGTTTCAGTGCCAAAAGCTGCATCCATAGACGCATATGGACCTCCTAAAGTGTCAATTCCGCTTGGGGTAAATAAATCTGTAGTGTCAATTCCCCCAAATACTGACGCAGTAGAATCCAAACCGCCTAGTCCTGTTACAGTTTCTAAATCCCCCATAGCTAAATAAGCTTCGTCAGAATCAAACATACCTTGGTAATCGGGAGAAGCTGTTTCTGTAGCTATATTAGTCCCTAATTCACCAGTACTAGGTGTTCTTTCCATTGGTCTGTTCTGCTTCATTTTCTCTATTTCAGCAAGTTGCTCTGGAGTGTATATGGCTTTATCAATACCTTCTTTACCCTCAATAGCCTCTGCAATTGTAGCACCTGTTCCTGCAAGGTTTTGAAACCCTGCTTTTGCAGACTGTCCTAGTGCTGTTTGTTGAGCCGTTAACATTTGGTTAAACGACTGTACGTTTTGGTTTTGAAGAGATTGCACTTGACCAGCCAAGCTTGCGTACTGACCAAGGTTCTGCCTTTTGATTTGTTGGTTTTGAGCCTCTAACGCATTATAAGCCTCAGTTGTTCTTATCTGAGATACTGCTGCGGCAAGGTTTCCAAGACCACGCTGCTCCATCGTACGTTGCGTTCTGCTTTGTGTAGTCCCTATAGCTTGTTCTGCTGCCGCCCTTTCTTGGGGGGTCATTCCTTGTTGTGCAGCCCTACGTGACATCGATGTAGCTGTCTCAAGGTCTGTGGTTGGTGAAAAAGCTTGGGCACCTGGCAGATTACTTAGTTCTGCCATTGAGACTCCCATTTGTATTCCACCTGCAACTCCTTGAACAATTGCTGCTATCCACGCCATGCTTTGAAAGTTTAGTTATAGACTAAATTCAAAGATACAAAAAACAAAGTACAATCACTTTCTATATACACGCAATCTCTCACGTACTTTGATGACAAAGTTGTATAGTCTGTTGTAAAGTTTCTTGGTTATAAAGAATTTTACCTTGATGAAGTCTCCTGTGAGTGACTCTGTGTCTCCGTCAGGATCATTACTAACAGAAGCATCGTTCTTAATAGGGCTTCTCCAATGGTCATCGTGATCATCGAACTCACCCCTCTCAAGCCAAGTCTCGTGACGTTTGGTTTTAAACTCCATTCTGTCAGGCTCGTTGTCACTTATAACTTGAGTGGCTACGAACTTCTTACTTGATTCCGGCATATAGTTTACAACACCTTCAATGTAAGCGTCTTCGGACAACTCTCCTGCTTCAGTATTGTACCAAGTAGTGTACTCGCCTCTTCTGTGTTCGTATATCTTACTTTCATCAGTAGGATGTGCAGACAAGAATTTGTTTCTCCAAGGGAAGTAAATCTTAGGATGGTGAGAGTAGAACGAAGAGAACCCGTTTGTCATCTCATTAAATGCAAGTGTGAACCAAGTATAGTACTCTTCATCTTCGTATGGAATCTGTTCCCATACTTGTTCCCAAGATACTCCTACGCCAGGCTCGTAATTATTAGTGTTGCTATGAGTTACGGTACACCTGTATAGTCTTGGTATATTATCAAATGTATCCGATGGTGCGTTAGGATTACTGACTACCTGACCTACAATATACTCTACTTGATTTATAGGTTGTGGTGGTGTTCCAATAGGAACTCTTTCGGCTTCGTTTGAAACCCATCCTCCAACTTTCCTTACACCTCTCCAAGTCCAAATAGCTTCCTTGTACTCGTCATCCCACACAACCCTTACACCATCACCAGTATATGGCGTGTCTTTTCCTTGAGTCCATCTTGCGTCATTTTCAAGGAATGAACGAAGACCGTGTACGTCAGAAAGAACAACAGTTCCATCTGCTCCGAAACGCATAATTAGCTTTGACTCTTGGTTGTACCAGTAAAGAACATCCTTACCCCCCGGACTCTTGCCTTTGATTACAGACCACTTATGTTCTGTGCCATAAGATGATAGTGTTCTACCATCCCTAGCAAGAACAGCCCCATCACCGATTACTACGTTTAGTCCTTCGCTTGATTCTGTTTGCAACACTCCTGACGCATTAAAGAACTGAGCTTGGAACTTCCTTGGCTGTAGAGTAAACAACTCACCGTTGACATTCTTATGTGATATTATCTCTCCGAATGCTTGGTCAATATCTTTGAAGTTAAGAGGAAGGAACGATTGGTTCTTGTCATCAAGCGTGTTCTGCTCGTATTTCTCACTGTAGTCTATACGTGAAGGCAAGTCAGTCTGCTGATCTATTAGTCTATCATTTATAGATGCGTAAGACAAGACACCGCTTTTAGGGGTGTACGACTCATTATATAAGAAGTTATTTCCGTACCCAAAAAGATAATCTTCAAGCCAATCTTTTTGACTCGTGGTGTCATGGGGGTACAGTAACGAGTCATTAATGTCCGTTCTTAACTGTGAGTTTACTCTGTTCTGAGAGTAGAATTTCATACCACCACCCCAGCCAGGGCTACCGCCCTCGTACTCTTCGCCAGGACCAGCGTCTGGAATTTCTGTAGGATTAACTTTTCTTGCGGCAAGATAAGTAGCTTGAGTGAATGTGTCACCGCCAAACACGTTTATCTGATTTTGATTTACAAGACCATTAGTATCCGCAAGGTCATCTACCTTAATTGAAAATCCTGTGTCAATGTATGTAGAGTCACCAGTACCACCGTACTTGCCAGTGTTCCCTTGGTACATCTGAACATAATAAACACCGTAATCTATGTTTTTCCCAGGAGCCTCAACACCCGTAAGACCATCTCTAAGCGATGAGTCTGTATTGCCGTCTACTCTTAGAACAAGAGATCGTGGGTTTATGTAAAGGTTGTTATGTTTGGTGTAATCAGCCTTCATCGCGGCAGTGCCATCCAATCCTGAAGCATTCTCCCAATTCTTTGTATGTGCAGAGTAACCCTTCCTAAATGAAGCCCCAGGGTATATCTCAGCACCACCACCGTCACCTACATCAAATATATCGTCTATATCGTATTGGTCATAGGTTGTCTCCATGCCCTGAACAGTGTACTCTGAGTATCCGGATAATGGAAGGGTACTAGTGTAAAGACCGCAAGCCTCATCGTTGTGGTGTCTTCTGTCCATTCTATACTCTCCAAAAACATTCAAAGTACCCGAAGCAGGAACGGCTTCATTATCAAGCAATAAGTCTGGAGCGTAGAAGGTAAGTATTCTTCTGTTTACCCAAAAAGGGTAATACTTCCTAACATTACCAGCAAAAACTTGTCCGTAATTCCATCCTGCCTCATTAAGTATCAAATCTGGTAAAAACGCCATAGTGTGGGCAGTTCCCTCCATAGCACCAAATGTTGCAATAGTAAGTAAATCTCCAGTGAAACTCAATATTTGGGCTATATCTTGAGAGGCTGCACTATTGGCTAACCTAATTTTTGTTCCAAATGGTTGTCCGTGTTTTCCGGTAAAGCCACCTGTAGCACCGCTTGGATTTGCATCTTCTCCGTAGTTATATAATGGTCTTATTCTATGGTGAACAGCACCGTTCCTATAGCCAAAATCAGGGTATCCATAGTTATCTATGGCTATATCCCAATTATTAATAACGCTCTGTGTGTAAAACACCCTCCTCATGTTGCCTGTTAATTGAGGTGTATTGAACTGTATGTCTAAATTATGAGCAGATGCATAACCGTCATCAATGTAGTAAAGATATTCTCGCGCAAGAGCATAACCCAATTGATTATCTGGGTTGGGACCTATGTTTATCTGCGTCCAAACATCAAACGGTCTTATACCGCCCTGCATTGGTGAACCATAAGCAAACGGATACTCATGGAACGTCCCTTCAAAATCTCTCCAGTCAAAAAATGGATCATTATCGTTTTCAGTTAAACAAATAGACGGGGCAATGGCATAATATATATCTCCATCCATCTTTCCGTAAGATAAAGGAAATGTTGGGTTATGTAATTCGGTTTTAGCGGCAAATGTTGTGCCTATGAAGGTGTTAGTCATTGGACTTGTAACACCCTCTAGGTTTAAGTAGTTTCCAGTTGTTATTTGGCTATCACTACTTTTACTTGACCCCATGCCGACAGACATAACCACAGGGCCACTTGCAATAACCTCTGGTATACACTCAGCACGAACAATTTTTATCTTGCTTATAAGGTTCCTTATGGGCGTTCCGTCTATCTCAAAGTTTAAGTCAAAACCAAAGAACTCAACGTATGGAACTTTAACTTTTCCGAATAAAATAAACTTGTCGTTAGCAGGATCTGAGGAATAAGGGGGATCTACATTATCTGGTAGTGGTCTAAATTTATCGTCTGTTACTATTTCTTGATTGAGGTCGTAGTTTGTAAGTATGTCGTTACCAGACACATCCCTCCTATTGTCACCTTGTGGGTTTGATATGTTGACAGGGTTTGGGTCTACTCTGATATCGTCAATCCAAGATGCTTCTGACCACGTTCCTGACTTACTCCAATAAACCTGCACACCGAAACGATAGGTTTCGTTCATCATATAACCAAGATTATCGTGTATAACCTGAACGTCTTGGTACTCCCCTAATTGATATTTACTTGTCTCGGTTATCCACTTCTGCTTAATTCTATGCTTAAAGGTCTTACTCCAAGGTCTTAAATCAAGTTTAGGGTCTTCTTGTATATTAGAGAACACGAGCCTGTTGTCTATGAGGTCTACATTCAATGCTCTCTTTGGAGCGTTAAGGTTACTTGCGGTTATCGTGGCTAAGTCTATAACAAAAGCCTCCTCAGAACCCGAATGTGTTATTATCATAGTTCGACTTGAAATTGCTCGCTCCGCAAGTACAGATGCTGTAACAACTTCACCTACGTAATCAATAAATCCAAGTGCTATGTACTCGTACTTGTCGGTGTCTATATGCTCAATTATTAACCTATTAGACTTGCCCGTTGGTGTTTCAGGTTCGTTACCGTATATAATTCCGCTTGGAACATCGTAGTAAGCACTTACAACATTGCTAATCTCAGAGTAAGCACTTCTGTTCCCAAAGTAGTCTACTAGGTAGCAGAAGTATCTCTTGTTTCCAGCCTTTAAAGCCCCTGATTGAGTCTGCTCTGAAAGCCTCACCGTTGCCTCAATTGAACTAGAGGAAACTTCATTCTGTTGGTCTATATGGTCGTAGGTGTAATAGTTGTTAGGGTTAACATGAGACAATGCTCCGTCTGTCATGTACTCACCGTAGTAATAGAACGCTCTTCTGTTGTTGTAATCGTCTGTGTAGTAAAGGGTCTTTCTTCTTACGTCATCTCTACCAGTAACATCATTACCGTGAATTGTAAGAAAGTTTAACTGAATACTTCTAAGTAGCCTCGTGTAAGACCATTGGTCAGCATCGTAATCATACAGTGCCACGCCTATCTCACCAATAGATTTAGGGTTTTTAAGTATTACCTCATCAAAGGTTGTTGGCAAACTCTGAGTAGCACCCCATTGAACACTTGTAACTATAGATATGCTAGTTGTGCTTGGGGTGTCTATAACAAGAAAAGTTCCATTAAGCCAACTTGCATTTGACTCAGATATACCAATCCACTCGCCAGACTGAAAACTGTGAGGTGTTGAAAATGATATTACCGTGCTTAACGGAGATGAAACAATTCCGACCACACTCAAATCAAGTTCCTCCGGTTCTTTTTCAAGGGTTGTAGATGTGATAAAAAGATGACCTAGTATATCATAGCTTCCGTTAGCTATAAGGTTACCTGCAATGTTTGATGGTATAGCTTCTTGAGTCGCAAATATCTCAATAGTATCTACCCCGGTTGATTGTATGTAATAGTCGTAGTAGTCATACGTATTAAGCTCCACATCTACATAGTCAGTTCCTAAAGTAAATGTAAAATCAGGGGCATAAGTTGAGTTCGATAAGTTATCGTGTATACTTGCGGCATCTCCTGGTGTTTGAATTACATCTATAACATGACTCTGATTCATCGTTAGGAACGTAATCTCGTAGTTCCCAGATGTTACAGTTGCGTTGCTTGCATAGCTTCCAGCAATAGAAGGGGGCTGAATAGCGTTAAATATTTGAAACGGAACAACTAAAGTAATAGTGTTTCCATTTATGGACTCAATAGTCCATGCAATATTTAATTCAATAGGAATCGCCCCTTGCATAAGCAACGTACCTCCTGCAAGTAGGTTATTTACATTAGGAAGACCTGGTATTGTAATTGACAATATATACAAATATCCTTGCCTGTTTATGTATGAAATTTCTCCAACATCATAAGATACAGACTCAGCCTCTTTTATTCTGTACTTCTTGTTTTGTGCGCTTACATTACCAAGTGTAAAAGCATACTCATTACCTTTAGTAGGAATAACAGACCCTCCAGTGCCCCCCTTTTCGGTTAGCTTCTGAATATTCTTTGCATCTAAGTAGTTGCCTTGTCGTACATAGCGAGGATCACTGTCCTTGTCCATGTTTCCGACAGGGTTAAATCTTACTGGTTGGTCGCTCATTATCTATCGTTTCTATCAGAGGTTATCCAAGCGTTTAGGACAGCAGCAATTTCTCGCTTGTTTTCCTCAAAACGCTCTCTCTGAGCCATTCCTTTTAAATGCTGCTTCTGGTTTTTCCATATTCTCTGATACTCTTGTCGGATGTTTACCGGAAACTTCTCAAAGAAAGAAAGTGTAAAGTGATAGCACAGATAGGCTTCAACACCTCTCTCGTGTCTTTCGGACATTAACATTAACCCGTCATCATCAACGCTTCTAGAAAGATAAGCTAACTTAATCTCAGAAGCAGATAGGTCATTAGGGTTATGGAATACAATGTACCCGTCTTGAACCTCAAATACATCATGGTATGAATTACCGTTAGTTGCCGTAGTATCGCAACCACAATCTGTAATAAACGCTAAATCTAAGTAAGGTTGGTCAAAACAGTTACCATTTGAGTCAGACATCCTTACCCCCAGAAGCCGAATAAAACCCATAGGGAGCTTTGCCCTACCATCAGCAACAGAAAGGGTGCAAGCTCTCTTTACATACGTTGTAAGGTCACCTACGTGCCTCATAGCCTCGTCAGCCTTTCTCAATAGAAAACCGTCAAATTCAGTTGTGTCCTGAATACGTAGCATCTCTTTAGCAGACTCTACAGCATCCTGTAGGCTTACGATACTATATTTACCTACCTCTATCATTTCGTTTGAACATCACGTTTAATATTAGAGTCTTCAGCAGAGTTTGATATCTTATTGATTGGAACCCTAAGAACATCTCTTATCGTTCCTTGTCTTACCATATCCTCAACGCGCTTCATGGCGTTCATAGTTATAGGGTAGTCATCCTCCTCTATATTAAACCCCGGTATTGTTGTGGGGTCTGAAAAGATTCCCTCTACTAGGATATATTTAACCTTATCGTCATACACCTCTAAGTACCCTCTTGTAGTATCATGCAAAAAGTGTACATGCTTTGCCATCGCAATACTGTGAATCCTATGGTTCCTTCTTGAATTTGCTTGCATCCTAGTACGCACCTTCCAGTAAGAATTTTTCCCATCAATAGTTCCCACGTACATAAGACCGTCAATCTGATTGTTAATCTCTACAGTCTTAGGAACTTCAAACATTACATAGCAATCATCTTGCTGTAAGTCCTTTTCATACTTAGGGTAAACTCTCTGTAGGAAATTTGGATGAATACGATTGTTTTTATTATACATTTCCGCAATAGCAAAACCCCTAGCCGCATTCAATACTGCGGTCATAGTTCCGATATCGTATCGTGACTCATCCGTAAACACACCCCCCTCATCGGCAAGTTGTATTAGTTCTATGCAATCCTTAGTCTTCAATGTATTCGTATATTACTTCATCAATATTATCATTAGTGATGTCCATCACGTATTCAAATTCTATCATCGTAGTGTCGCTCATGGGTTGTCAATCATCTCTCTATCAGCAATCTGATACTGGTTAGGGTCACGCACCTCCTGGTAGAACATCTTAACCGCTTCATCAGTCAACCTATATAGCAATGTCTCGCTGTAATACAGTTCAAGGTCTTGATCGTTGTCACCCACTAATATTGTAACTGTTGGCGTTCTAACATAATCAACAGTAACCTTATCACACTTATGTTCTGTAGGGAATATCTTAAAGAAGTTTTTGCTTTGGTTATACTTAGGTTCTTCAATTGTTGGAAGTCCTAGGTCAGATATTCTTCTGTCACTTGGGTAGTACTTTCCGTAGTTATACTCAATCTCTTTTATAACAGTTCCAGTAGAGTAAAGTCCTTGAACTTGAATAGGGCTAGTAAGATGCTCATCATCATACAATTCGTATTTAAACTCAGAGACTCTTTTAACATATGCCTCAGTATCTACAATAGGAAGAGCCATATTCGCACCTAATTCGGTGATTAATATTCTCTCGCCATCTCTCAAGGTTACCGGAGTAAAGAACTCTATTATCCCTGGAGTACCGTTATACATCCTATATACATCATCTCCAAGACCGTTTGTATACATCCTGCACTTCATTGCTAGTAGATGTAAGTAGTCTGGTAGCATCTTATTGTATGATACAGATCCAGTATTATCTGTAACTAAACCAGAGGTTACAGTCATTATCGTAGTTACATGAGTTGTTGATGGGATTGTGTTAACGGTAAACTCTACCCCGTTCAAACCTGTACCACCAACTGTATCAGACACAGTAAAAGTATCCCCAAGAATTAAATTGTGTTCAGCACCAAAGCTAAATGTAGTTACAAAACCTGTATTTATAGATGTAATAGGAACAGAGACAGTTCTAAACCTATTGTTGTTGATGTCAAATTCTTTATCAATTACAATTAACTCAGACAGTTCATCAAACTCTTTCTGAGTATCCATACCGCGATACTTGTTCTCTATAATTCGTAGGAATGCATTGTCAAAAGCACGTTGCTTTTTATCTGCGCTTACGTAATCTGAGTAACTGTTATCAATCTTGTCATCAAACAGTTTGGAAAGATCTAATCCTGTAGTCATAAAGCAAAGATACGCAATGTTATGGACACATAAAAAGAAAGCCCCAACCGTTAGGTCAGGGCTTTAGTTTAAAAGTTAGCTTAATCTACTTTGTTACCGGGAGCTTGTTCTTTTTTTCGTGAGCATTGATTCTATCAATAGCTTTATCTAAGTCAGCAGGGAACTTTCCTTTTAACTTATACTTCTTGTACAGCTTCTCCCACTTGATTTTAACTGCAAATGGAGTTTCTTCATCTGTAGCTTCTTCCTCGTGAGCCTCATTGTATGCAGTCTCATCGCCTCCTTCAGCTAGTGAACGAACAAGGTTTTCATACATCTGCTCGTTATCCTTAAAGAACAGTGCGATATCATCCTCGTCTTTGCCGATAAGAACATCACCTATATAGAACTTGTCTGCATTTTCAGTTACAAATCCAGTGGCAATCCCTTTATTTACATACACCATCATCTCAACCCTTTCCGCTACGCTTGATTTGCTCAATGACCCGAAAGTCTCTATAAACCTAGTGCTATTAGGCTCGCCAATAAGTATACCTTCAACAATATCAACTAAAACCAACTTAATGTCATCATCAGACATTTCACGAGGGTCTTGCTTGAAAAAGTACATTACATCCCTTCTCTCTGCTTCAGTCATTCCGTAGACAGAAGATATGACCTTGTTAACATTAACAGTCTTAGAACGCTTCTTAGACTTAGTTTCTTCTAATATCTCAATAGAAAACTTAGATGTACTTTTTAACTCTCCATTAAGATTCTCAATAAGAGGGTGGCTTAACCAAAATTCAATTCGGTCTTCTACTTCAGAATATGATTTACCTTCAATTGATTGCTGAGTTCTAACTCCGTCAAATCTTAAATCTCCTCTGTTAGTTTGTAAATTGCCAGATCTAACTTCTCCGTGTTGAGTAAGAGAGTATTCCTTTCCCCGTAGATTATAAGTAGCACTAAGGGTAACGCCTTGCTTTATGTTACTAAAACTTTTAGGTCTTATGATTGCTATTTCTTTCATTTTTCTTTTTATTAGGTATCAAATATAAAAAGAAAAGCCGACATAAAGCCGGCTTTTCAATAATCAATAAATGATGGCTATTACACGTTAGAACCCAAAAGTTCAGCAGCAGTGTAAGTACCGTCAATTACATCGTCAACTACAGCATCAAGAGCAGCCCATCCACCAGCAGCTTCGTCAGCGTAAACCTTCAGGTTAACCGCTTGGTCGCTAGTTTGCTCGTTAAAGCCTCCGTAACCTTTAGGCATCATAAGCTCAAAGGTGTACTCGCTGTAAGAAAGACCAACAACAGGAAGCGCAGCAGCAACACCAACAGCAGGGAAAGAGTCTACAATACCCTCTGCAAGAAGGTCTGCGCCTCGTCCAACTGGAGCTATAGGAGCTTGAGTTTGTACGGCTGCCCCAAGAGGACCGCTGGTTCCTATCAAGTTGAAATTATCAACTGAAGAAGCAGGAAGAATTAGTGTAGCTGCACCTGCGGCAGGAACCGTAATTGCAAGTCTACCAGCAGCAACATGGGCTAAAACAACATCTCTCCATCCATCACAAATATCAGCAGCACCCGGAGCAACAGCTCCACTTGTCCAACTAATTTGCTCTGTAACAAGTTCGTCATCAACTTGTTGAGTTAGGTAAAAAGTGTAAGTTGTGTTAGCAGCACCTGCGGCAGGAGTAATAGTTGTTATGCCAGCAGTTCCGGCAGCACCAGTAATCTTAGAAGTAGCCTGAAGCTTTTTCCAAGGGTAGGTGTAAGTTACGGTAGCACCCTTTAGGATTCTACCTAAACCGTCTACAAAGTCCACAGCAGCAGCTACAGTCTCAGCAGTAGTAAGAATTATATTGATATCTTTATTCATTTTTTCTAAGTATTAAAAAGTTTAAAATTAAGCTATCAATTCAATCATTCCAGAGAACTTACCGATCATATCGATTCCGTTGTCAGCCATTACATCGCAACGATGTGCGTCAACTGAACTTACGATATCAACAGAGTAGTCTTTGAAATTCTCAGCGGTTGGGACTCCGGCATCAGCCATACCCTTAATGTAACCAGCGTAGAACTCAGAAGGACCTCGGAAAATTTTCTCAATAGCAGGAGCAAGACCTCCACCTTTAACCTCAATTGGATCAAGGTCAAGAGCAAAAAGTGTATGCTGCTGACGGTAAGGATTAGACAATCCAGCAACAGTAGTCAACTCTGGGAAGAACTCAGTGTCGTTAAGAACAGGAAGTTCTACGAAACCAACATCAACACCAGCAATTGAGTATGTGCGAACATCAATACCCTTAACTTCAGAACCTCCAAACGTGTTGTAAGAACCAGCATTTTGGATGTAACCATCAGTGAAAGTTCTCTGAATGTGTTGCATCATGCCTCGTCCCATAAACAATGTCAATGGAGTAGTACGAGAAGCTTTACGGCTCCATACGTTAGCAAGGAAGTTGTCAAACTGATCCTGGGTCAAAGCAGAAGCAAGTGGAAGATACTCACCACCTCTGTTCATAATTGACCATCTTACACCACCATTCAAGTCAGTTTCTCCACCTACTTGAGATGTAAAGTTAGCAAGGTTTGAGAACAACATTTGCTTTTCCATCTGACGAAGGAATCGCTGAACCATAAGGTCTAGCTGTGCATCACCCCAGAACTTATCTTTCCAGTAGATACGAGACTTAATGTTCTCTCTACGAGAAGCTAAGTAAGTATCACGCTTGACAGCAGAACGGTTGTAAATTAACTCTGGGAACTCATACAATGGAGACTTTCCATCAGAATAGAAGTTTGGAGAGCTATCGCCAAGAACCTTAACATAAGCATTAACAGCAAATGCAGTTTGCATATTAGCAATTGTAGACTCAGTAGCCTCAATCGTAATGCTTCCAGCAGCAGAGGCAATTACCTTACCTGATACACTATGGTCAGCAGCAACTACAACGTCACCAACTCTAAAGCTATCTACAGGTTCCGCAGGAGAACCTTGTGGAAAAAGAGTAAGAACTATAGTGTTTCCAACTGTTGCTTGAGCAGAGATTTGAGCAATAACGTGTCCACGACCCATTACTGACTTCTCATATCTATCTGTATCGAACTGCTTACCGCCTCCAAAAGGCATGTTAAGCACGTTCACAATCATTCCGAATTTGTTATAACCTCCAGAGAGATCATACACATTTCGGAAATCGTTGCGGTCAGAAAGTGACCGTATGGTCAAGTTTTCTGCCACGTTTAATGGACTAGTTTGTGCCATTTTAAATGTGTTTTTAAATTAAACTTAAAGAGTTATATTCCCATTATTAACCCCTCTTCTTCCTGCGGCATCACCTCTTGCCTTTAAGTATGCGTTGTAGTCATTCGATTTGCCTCCTACTCTTGTGGTTTTTAAACCCGTCCTCTTCGGAGCAGCACGTTTTACAAACTCTGCCGTTTGACCTTTGACCTTGCCCTGATGAACCTTGCCTTGAAGGACATCCTTCTTAAACAATTCCCAAGCAGCAAAGTCAAACATCTTATTGACATTCACAGTACCATCTGCATTGATGAAACCTATTTTACCTGAGACTACGTGATCATGGATTTCTTTGGTCATTTCTTCGGTAAGATTTAAACCGTAATAACCTTTTCCAGCCATAGACTTTGTAAGTCCCACAAATTTTTCGTGATTCTGTTTCTGCATCTCTTGCATCTGCTTTTGTTTCTCTGCTGATTGCTGAGAATTGTCAAATGCAACATTCTTTATTCTGTCCTCCTGCTCTGCCTTCAACTCTGCTCGCATCTTACGAGCCTCCATTTTTCTTTGAACTGGAGAAAGGTCTTCAAACCTATCCATCTCAAACTCAAGTTCTTCTTCTGTTAACTCTAACTTCTTAATTGACATCTCGTACAATTTCTTGTCAGGCATAGCGTCATAGTCCTTATCTAATTCAAAAGACTTTAGATATTCTCTAAAGTTACCGTTACCTGATTGCTTGAATTTAAGATACCCATCAATTAATGGGTCTTGCAATACAGCTTCTGCTTGAGATACTTTCTGTTGCATTTCTTGCAACTGTTGTTCATTGCTCTTTGTAGCAGGTTCGCTTTTAGAGTCCTCTACAGAAAAGGGGTCTTTTAGAATATCCTCCTGCTCAGTTTTAGCAGTAGTCTCCTCCTCTTCTTTAAGGGCAATCTCCCAAGCATCATCATCGGACATGTCTGAGTTGCCCTCACGAGCTTTTACCTCATCTATCTTCTTGATGTCCTCAACGGCTTGTTCCCTCTTAGCATTAAGTGTCTCCTCTTTGAGTTTTTCAATATCCTCAGTAAGGTCAGACTCCTCCTTGCCAGGATTGTCAGCCATTAGCCTCTCAAGAATCTCCTGCTCTTCAGTTTCCTCAAGAGATACTTCAACTTCATAATTCAAAGAACCTTGTTCCTGTTCTTCTTCCGTGTTTACATTGTTGTCTTCTGCAACAATATCATCCTTATTTTCTTCCATTTTACAAAGTTATATATAATTTATTGATTTACAACACTATACACCCTGCCCGTCAAGTCCCTCCTGTTGACGTTGCTGCTCTCCTGCAATTTGAGCCTCTTGGTCAATTGCTGGCTGCATTGATTTTTGACGCAACTTGGCTTCTTCTCGTGCATTTCTGCCTCCCTCTGCCATCTGTTGTTGTTGCATCGCAAACTGTCTTTGCTTCTCAGCTTCGGCTTGTTGTTGCAACATAGCCATCTGTTGCTGTTGTTGTTGTTTGAACTTACGCTTCTTAATCTTCATAGACATCTTGTCTTTGAGTTCTGTGTAAGTACGTGCAGTTTCAAGGTCAATGTAATCATCCCAATCAAACCCAGTTTGTTCTGCGTTCTGCGCCATAGCTTGAGCAATAGTAAGTAGTCTTGTTCTAGCCTGGTCATCGATTACATCTTCAATGTCAACCTTAACCATAAGGTCTTCTAACTGAAACTCTCTAGTGTTCTTGAAGAACTTTATAGCGTCTTCAGACAGCATTACTTCAGCAGCCTCCTCACCGTCCATATCCATCAACATAATCTTAGCCTTGTTGATTATGTATTGAAGTAGGTATGTGTAGTAGGTCATAAAGCCATCGTAGAATGTTGCCATCCCTAGTTGGTTCTGACTGATAGATTGTTGTTGTGAACCGTATCCAACATAGCTTGTTAATTGACCCATAGACACTTTGGATGCGTTTATGATTTCTTTCATCATACGTTCTTTCTCCTGAATCAACTGAGTGTAACGTATTACGTTCTGGTCAAGTGTCATATCGACAGTCTCAACCATCCTCTGCCCGTCAAGTACGTTAGGGTCTTCCCCATCCGACCCGTCAGTAACGTGCATACCGTACTTCTTTAAGTTGGCTACAAGCTCACGTACAGTATCTCCTTCTCCAAGTTTATGTCCGTTTATCAGGTAAACCTTACCAAGGTCTTTACCTATGTTCTGACGTATCTTGTATTCATAAGCGTCAATGTCATCCTGTAGCTTCTTCATCCTGTCTACAACAGAGCGATTCATGCCCATCATCATGTTAGGGATAAATGCACGTACAGGGAGCATTGGTCGGCTAGGGTCCATAGAGTCATACACTACATTGTAGTCTTGACCGTAGTCTGTTATAATAGCGTTTCCGATAACAGTAGCACGTTCTACTCTAAGATAAGTGTAACGCTCAGAATCGTTTCCGTGAATAGGCGTAGCTTTCTTTCCTCCTTTTTTGTCTTTCTTAACCTTCTTGTCTTCCGGAACTTCTGTAATCCAAAAACCAGTCACTACAGCAACCTGTCTGTAATTGTTTCCGTTAGGTCCTCCCCACCAATTAAATCCAATATCAGAACCGCTACCTCCGTTGTAATGGTTAAGTAACTCAAAACCAATACCAGGATCAGACACCGACATATCCTTAACTAAATCCCTTTCTTCATCGGTAAGGTCGTATCGATAGCTAATCTCCTATGGGGTCATAAAAGAAATCCAACCAACAAACTCTGCCTTTTCATTATAATCAGAATCATTCCCAAAGTCAAGGATAAGATTGTACGGGGGTATAACCTCTGTGTATGGTCTTCCATGCATCTCATCAACATAAACACCGCAGTATCTTCCAATAGCGCAGTCGGTAAAGGCTTTCATCATAGCGTCCTTTAACCTGTTCCTGTTCACTATGTCGTTGATTAAGTCAAGCCCATACTCTTCCATCTCATCTATTGGAGACTTCATAACCTTATCGATAGCTTCATCCATATCAACATCGTTACCAATGCCCTCTGGGAAGAACCCCATTCCAAACTTCTCTTGGGTGTTGTTAAAGAACTCAGATAACTCTTTCTTTAACTTAATCATTCTAACCTTCTCAAGCTTCTTTGATATCTTAGATGGGTCTAAACTCTCTACTGAAATCTTAGAGGAGTTGATAATCTTTCTAATCCCTCCTCGCATATATTCCATCAATTCAAATATCTGCTCACCCTTTACGTATGGTGCTGGAAGCTCGCCTCCCTTCTCGTCCTCTGTTAAGTACGCAAAGTTGAAGTTCTCTTGCGTACCCATAAAATACCTATAGTTGTTGATAATTTGATCAACCGGAGTCATCTCAGCCCAACGCTTCACGCCCTCTCTTCCCTCTCTTGCAGTTATGTCTGTATTCGATGCAATGTTGTAATGAGCCGATATAAACCTAATGTTCTGAGCGTACCAGTTCTCTAAACTACCGTACTTCTTTTCTATTTCTTTTTTATCAAAATAGCTATCAGGTCTGTCGTAAACTATCTCTAGGCTGTGACTATTGTCAAGTATCATGTGTTGCGAATTTTATTGAGGGGAACGGAAGTTCAACTGCTCTTCCGTCTAGATCTCTGATTATAATGGCGTATGTTGTCAATCCGTTGTTTATATCACCCTTGTATCCGACAGCCAAAAAGTTGCCCGTCTTAGTGTTCCCGTCTCTTCCTACCCACTTCACCTTCCTGTCTTTTATCCCCTTGTGTTCCATGTTCCTACACCTGTTCTAACAGGTTGTTCTTCTCCAACTTCAAATATCGGTATTTTTTGCCACTTTGTCACGCGCCTACCCCGTTCGTCAGTTGTTACGTAGCTAACCTCCTTGAATTTTACCGATTTTTTCTTATTTGACTTCTTATACTCGTCCCTATCAAACAACTCACATGACACAAGTGCATCTAGAAGGTCAGTATTGTTAATGTGAAAGTCAGGAAGTTGATTTATAACATCTAAGAACCATATCTTATCACAATGGTTCCTCAGATACTCAAAGAACAGATTGTAAATAGTGTCCCTGTTCCACTTGTCTTTATGAAAACCTTTAGCTGCCTTTCTGTCAAATGATTTAGCCCCGGTAATTATCGGTTGGTTTGCTAAAAAAGACCACGTTCCGAATTGTCTGTACTGATCCATAAGCACTCTACCCTCATTTCGTTCCACCATATTCTTGCAGTTGTTGTAATACTTCTGCAACAGCATAGTTTCTTGATAGATTGTAATAGGGTCGTTTGTTCTCCGTTGATAGTACGCAACGTATTCTTGTGTGCTTGGACGTTTGACTATCGTGGAATGAACAGAACGCTTGCCTGTGCTTAATGCTTTCTTGGTATCCATATCGGAAGTGTCCACCATTGGGATGGGGTCAGTTCCAGCTCTATACTCTTCTCCTCCAACAGGGTGTTCTAGTATGGTAAACATACCTTTTGGATTAGCAACAGCCACAACCCTATCTCCGTTATCTAAAAGGTCGTAGTTGTTTACTGCTCTTGGCTCTGCAACTATCTTTTTCTTCTGTGCGTTTATCTTTGGTAGGATGTCTTCAGGAATGATACCAACATTGTTCATCTCAAAGATGTCATCTATATCTACAGGATAGGACTTCACAAAACCTATGTAGTCTCGCTTATCGTCAGACCCATCAAGGTACTCTCTTCGTTTGGCAATCCATTCAGCAGCCCCCTCCTTGTCAGACCAACCATTCGGACAGAAGTCATAAAACCTACCCGTCTGATGCCCCTTGTCATCATACTCAGGCGCACGACTAATCCCCATAGTGCCGGGGATAAATACTGTTCGGACATTCAGTGACTCTGCTTCTTTCCACATGAGTTCAGCTTCCTTGATACCGGACTCAGACACAATCCCTGCTGAACCCCCGAACACTACAGGGGCAATCTTTTCAAAGTCATCCATCAAACAAGCTTGGATAGATTGACGAACCTCAGAGGCAAAGTCATGCAAGAATAACTCATCAATAAATGCATGAGCAGCACGTTCAGACTCAAAGTTTGCCGCATCCTTACGTGAATCACTTGTTTGCCTTGCGAGAATGTTGGAGTTGTTCCCCGTGGTCATTCCCTCGTGGTCTTTAGTGTCTATAGTCATGTAACCAGTTAGACGCTGAGACTTTTTTTCTGGCTTTATCCACTCATCAAGTTTCTCGTAAGCTACTGCTACCTTTTCGTTGAATAGCTTTTCTGTCTTACTTCTATTGTTAGATGTTAGGAGCGATGTCGAACCTGGATTGGTTAGTGCCTTCCATAGTGAAACCCCTGCCCCAAAAAGCGCAGACAGACCAACACCCCTACGTTTGTAGATACATAAATCCTGCCCTAACCTTGTGGCTTCGTAGTATTCGTCTATAACCCACTCGTCAACATCTCTCCACCAGGGATTGATTAACTGACCTCTAGGTTGCTTTATTTTTATCTGAGTAAGGTAGAAGTAGTGAAGACCTTTAAGACCCTTATACCCCCCTATCCATCTTTCCTGTTCTTTCAACCACCACTTGGCTTCTTCAGCCTTTGACATCTTTGGTTTGCCCTCCCATATAAATTTGGGCTTTTTAGGCTTTCCATTGATTATTATTTCTGGTCCCTTCTTAGTCTTCATACAAGTGGCTGCGTGTAGTACAAAATTACTTATTTATTGTTATATTTGTGCATTCCTTTCTTTCTCCTTCCTTGGGGTAGTGCTTTCGGGTACTGCCCCTCGTTTTTTTAAATATGTTTATATTAGCAAAATGGGAAACAAAAGAATGAGGCTATCCTCTGAGGAGATAGACTTAATAAACGAACATAGGGGGTCTGATGTAACTAACATCAACGGCAACACAGCACTTGACCTCCATCTATCAGAACGTGGCATAGACAAAGATGATGTGGTCAGCGTCAAGCATTGGCAGTCAGCATCTGGTGAATATAGATTTTCAATTGTCACGAAAGAAGATTCCACAATAAATGATAGGCTTATCGAAGAAACTTTCGATGAAATACTTCAAGAGATGAAGTCTTGGTCACCTACATTTACACCGATAAAAAGAACTCCGTTAGCAGACCCCCACTGTTTGGTGATAGACCCTGCTGACATACACGTAGGCAAGCTGGCTTCCCTTGATGAAACAGGTCAGTCCTACGATATTCAACAGGCAGTCAGCCAAGTAGATGGGGCTGTAGACGGAATACTTTCAAAGGCATCTGGTTTTTCTATAGACAAGATATTCTTCGTTATAGGAAACGATGTGCTTCACACGGACAATATTTACGGTAAGACCACAAAGGGAACCCCTCAAGACACTTCAGGAATGTGGCACGAGGCTTTTGTAGCCGCAAAGCATATGTATGTTAGGGCTATTGAGAGGATGCTTCCAGTAGCAGACGTACACGTTGTCTTTAATCCGTCTAATCACGATTATATGTCAGGATGGATGTTAACTCAGACATTAGAGGCGTACTACAGGCTAAGTAAGAACGTAACATTCGATGTAGGGATGGCTCACCGTAAGTACACCTCCTATGGTGTTAATCTTATAGGTACTAACCACGGAGATGGAGCAAAGCTTGATAATCTGCCGCTTATAATGGCTAACGAAGCCCCAGAGCTTTGGGTAAAGTGTCCTATGCGTTATATCTACTGCCATCACATACACCACAAGCAGACACACAAGTTTTTGTCAGGAAAGGACTTTGTAGGGGTTACGGTAGAGTATTTAAGGACTCCAAGCGCAGCAGACTCATGGCATCATATAAACGGGTACGTTGGGGCTAAAAAGGCTGTGGAGGCGTTTGTACACAGTAAGGAACACGGACAGGTAGCGCGTATAACCCATAATCTATAATCATGGAAATTAAAATTAACTCAGAAAAAAAGAAGATCGTAATTAAGTACGATCTAACAGAAGAATCTAAGAAGATACTGTCTCATGCTCAGAATCTTGTTGAGAGTCTTCCTCATTACATTGTTGAGATTCTTCCGTTTCAAAAGTGTAAGAAAGATAAAGAAAGTCAAGACGAATAACGTCTGAGTACTTCCTTACAACTATTCCATTCACACAGTCCTCTGCTTCTTCGTGTTCGGATACACGATTCACCATGTTGGTGATGACCCTAGATAAATCTGCCCTTGAGGGCGTTGAACCTCCCCACATTGACTTTATACCCTTGTTTGAGCGAATAACCGACTTAACAAAGTGAAAATCTATTGCCTCTATGAAAGCTTGTGCTATATTTGTACCCATGACTGCAATATTACAAAAAAGTTTCTTGTGGATGGCTCCAGGTACTGCCTTTAAGCTAAAGACTCACGAGGACAGAGAGGATATAGAGATATTTATGTGTGAAGACCTTGACGAAGAGGGAAAGGAGTTCTGGCTCTCTAGGGGGTTTGTCCTTGGAGAGTTTGAAATTGGCTACGAGCCAAAATGTTGGACGGTAGATTTATTTCTTATCGTTTAACAGACTTGGCTTGTTCTTCCAGTACATTGCTTTAGGTTCCGCAACCGGAACTTCAGCGGTGTTTCTATACACTGTCTTGTCACAACCCAAAAAACCGTCAAAAAACTTCTTACCGTCACTGAACAACACATCCTTGTGTGTCTCAGGTCTAATAACGGAAACTAAATTCCATTTTTCATTCATAGCGTTTCGTTTTAAAACAACGCTAATATACTGATTTTTAATTAATTAAGTATTTTCTGCTTGAGAATGTATATGATTGCCTCATTGTCTAGGTGGATATCCATACTCTTTTTATCCCCAAATTCCCACTTCTGATGGCAGTCTAAGCACAAAAGGTTTATGTTGTCCTTGTCGTGCCTTAAAGATGGGTGAGAGCCTTTGCTTAGTATGTGGGAGAACATATAACGCTCCCATTTATCACCAAGATCCTTGTGACACTCCTCGCAATAATGAAACCTTTCGTTCCATATCTCTTGATAAAAGTGGGTGTCTATATCTATCTTAGCCTTTGCCTTCTTAGAGGGTCCTGGTTTCTTGTAGGACTTAGAAGCGCAGTACTTGCACCTTCCTTTACTGAAGATGTAGTCCTCTTTGCCGCAATCTTTGCAGATTTTCTTCTTTCTTGGTATCACCGCTTAATTATGCTAAAGATACAAAAAAAACAGGGGTCCGATTAAAGACCCCTGCCAAAACAAAACATGAAAACACTTAACGGACCTTACATTGGTTACAACGGTCAAACGAGAAATGAATAGGACAAATATATGAATTATTATTTGTCTGTGTCATAATTTTTATAGCTAATGTTCATTGTCCTTGCATTTAGCTTCTCAATGAATCTACTTCTAGCCACTTCAGGGTCTTTATCCATACTTATGTATATGTACGTTCCCTTGTTTATCTTAACCTTTTGCATTTTACTCAAATCCGGGGAATGCTTATCCGCTAACTTCTTGGCTTTTGTATTTAACTCTTGAATTTCTTCGTTTCTAACCGCCCCTTCTTTTGCTTTTCCCATAACCCTGGTCTTTAGTTGTAATGTAAGAATCTTTTTATAAATTCGTCTTTATGTTAATACGAGAGGCAAAGATAACAGAAGGTTATGAAATAGAGGCACTAGTTAAGATATGTGCAGAAGAATCTGGCATGATGATGATAGACGCTGTAGATGCTCATGGGGCTATATCTAAAACAGTGCTTAACCCTAACTGCCACGTATATGTCGCATTGATGGATGAGGAGATAGTTGGCGTGATACTCGGCATGAAGGGGACCATGTTCAGCAACCTTCATAATGTGGAGGTTTCAATGTGCGTATCTTCCAAGTGGAGCAGGATGGGTATCGGGCATATGCTGATGGAACACTTCCTGCTAGAACACGGATGGCTAAACGTATATGCGGAGGTGGTAAGTGACAATGAGCCTATCATACAACTACTACTCAGACACAACTACAAACTCGTATGCTCAATGCCTAAGTTTGTAAATACAAGAAGAGGACTCAGAGACAAAATGATACTTACATACAATGGATAACCCAAAGAATCTTAAAGAGTTAAAGAAACGTCTTCAGCCGTTTGTCAATATGGACAATGAGGTTAAGTTGAGTAAAGAGGCTACTGTGTGCAATGTGGGGCAGATGATTAACGCTCACCTTGAGGTTCTTGAAGCTAACTCTGGGAACAAGACATATATGCCCTACTACGATAGGCTTATAACCCTACTTACAGTTCTTGAGGCTGGCTGGGAATAGCGAACCTTTCAGGATCTATACGCTTACACCTCTCAAGTATCATTACAGATACCTTCTTGAACGCCATCCTTTCAGCAGGAGTAGTCTCAGTACCTATCTCGGTATTTAAACCAGCATCAATCTCCAGCATAATATCTACCGCAGCCTTGTGTGGTGATGTTGCTGCTGACTCCATAACTCTCTCTACTGTGTCTGCTGCTCTGAGCAGATCCGCGTAAGCTTCCTTCAATTCTTCCATTTTCCAAATATACCGTATCTTTGCTTTATGGCAAAGCGTAACTACAAAAAAGAGTATAAGAAGTTCCAATCCTCTGAGGAACAGAAGAAGAAACGTGCCGCCCGTAACAAGGCAAGACGTAGAGCCATCAAGAAAGGCATCGTAAAGAAGGGTGACGAGAATGATATGTCACACACAAAGAAGGGTGTAGTAAAAAAGAAGCGTTCCGTAAACCGGGGTTCTAAAAAAGATATGCCGGGGGATAAAAGAGCCAGGGGCAAAGGATGCAAGAAAAAGCAACCTAAGAGAAAGCGGAAGTAATCTTCTTAGACAGGTAGTCGTTCATAGCCGATAGCGCATCCTTTCCTTTTCCTGTGTCTACCTTATCCCTGTCAGTAAAGTAGTCAGACATATCGTCCCTGTAAAAGGCGTACCATGTATCGTCATATGGGTTGTACGTGGCTATTACGCCATAATAGTGCATTCTCTGTTTTTTCATCTTACGTTACTTAACCAATCAAATTCCTTTGTACGTAGCCCTGCGTGTATTACAGCTATCGAATCAGCCATATGTTCCTGCTTCATTAACGGAAAGTCATTTCTAATAATCCAAGGAGCCTCTGGGTGTTGCTCGTAAGCCCATTCAATCATATCCTTCTTGCTGGCGTTCTTTCTTCCTACGCTCGCCATCTTCACCTCCTGTGGAGTTACCTCTATGCATCTTTGAGATAATGACGCAAGCAGAAAACAACTAACACCGTAGTTCTTCATCCCACTTGCAGATTGACTGCCACTCGGTGTCTCTGCGAATATAATCTGTGGATTGTAACGGTCTATAAACTGTTTAGAACCCTTGTAAAGATCCACACATCTCTCAATAAGGTCTGAAGAGGCTCTAACCTTCTTATTCTGATTCTTCTGTGTCGTTATCGTTATTGAATCAATGACGGTAAGGTCTACACCTAAATCACCACCAAATTCAAAGGCGGTAACACACGTATTACTCAAGCTCGGATCAATTGCTATTCCTATCATGGTTCTACATCTTTTGCTCTCTTGCCAGTGTACTCGCCTCCAAGGATTGGTTTTTTTAATACCTTGACAACGACCCTTGATTCTCGGTATGGTTTAGTCTTGTTTCCCATTGCAAACTGCGTCTATGATTAAAAACACACAAGTCATTAAAAGAGCAAAGGCTATTGCCATTAAAGTTTGGTCAATCATCGTCTTTGATTATTGTTATTTCTGAGTAGATACTTTGAAACTTCATTATCTTTTCCGCTTTCTTCCGAAGTTCCTGCTCCGTCTGTCCTTTTAGCGGTTCAATTACCACCCTATGCCCTTGTCTTGATGTAAATACCGCCTTCATAGTGCCTCTAAATATTCAAGTTCCTTGTTTACATTTCTTAGCTTCTGCGTGACCACCCAGAAATCAGAGTCCTTTCTGTTGGTCATGTAGCCAGAATCGTGCTTCGCAATGATAGCCAGTTGATCGACTATTCCTTTTTTATAGTTCCTCAGAAGTCTAATCGTTGTCGGTAGGTAAGTCATCGTCTTTGTTGTGTTTGGTTTTTATTATAAGTCTGTACTACCCAAATAGCTAACAAAAGCATACACGAGTAAGCGATTATATCAAAGTTCATCTTCTTTGTTTTGGTAGATGTGTTTAACTATTTTCTGTTTTTTGTGCATTTCCAAATACTCTTCGGCTGATTTCATACTTGCGAATGATAGCTCCTCCTCTAA
>Ga0208299_1000403_pt1 | contig 40518 bp, 54 predicted proteins | sample 15_taG_FD_184089 | JGI IMG/M metagenome (GOLD analysis project Ga0208299, IMG submission 184089) | Marine viral communities from the Subarctic Pacific Ocean - 15_ETSP_OMZ_AT15312 metaG (SPAdes) (version 2) | ecosystem: Environmental > Aquatic > Marine > Oceanic | place: Pacific Ocean | collected... | reverse complement strand
GCTTCTTTGTATCACTAAGAACCACAGGGCTTCTGGACCGAAGTCGTGGGGTCGGTGTGAATACCGAGTGCGCTGCAATCCAGACGGATCCTACACCCTGGAGTACTTCGCGGGCAACCGTGATGATCTCAAGAAGGGGACGAGCTGGCCCACTGTCAGTAAGATGTTCTTCGCTCTGCTGGCCCTCCCTCCAGGGACTCGCCATCATCGAATGACCTTGAAGCGCTTTTTCAACCTGTAGTATCAACCAACTAACCAACTTATCAGCCTCCGGGATTCACTGGGGGCTGTTGTGCATGGAGGCACGGATGTCATATCCACTAACTAACCTTAACGGAGTCGCTGCAAGCGCTCACGCATTTCGCGTGACGCTGAGGCTTCTCTTCTCATCAACCAATTGTCCAGATGATCTCGAAGCGATTATCGAGGCGCTGATGGAGAACGACTGGGATCAGTCGACAATCCCAGCGATTCAACTTGAGTCGCTTTACGCTCACCTTGATAGCGGACTGATCGCCGAGGCGCTCTCAGAGTGGAACGTTGAATCGCATCGTATGAGAGACTGGGGCTACCCATTCTGGCGCGATGACCACCTCGACTGGTGGGATGGAGAGTGCCGAAAGGTGGACTGCAAACTCTGCGGACATAAAAACAATCGCTACGAGTTCCCTATTCTGAATGAGAAGAACGGTAAGGAGATCTGGACCGGGTCTACCTGTATCGTCAAATACGGAGTCACTGTCGATGGGGACGCGTGTTCTGAGAATGCGCTCAAACTTCTGAACAAAATGAAGGGTAAGTCTAAGGCAGCTCAGACTCGTCATGAATGGCGAGAGGCTCACCCTAGCGCGGACGAGGCGATGGACGTTGTGCGGAAGATGGCTCGACTTGCTGGTCGGAAGTACCTGGACCGTCGAGTGCGGAGTCACCTCCCGAACGAATACAATAAGCGGCGGAAGGGCTTTGCGATATGGGCCAAGGCTGCTGTGAAGTTCTACGACAAGAAGGAGTACCTTACCACTCAGCGAACTGAGCAACTCTTTGAGGCAGACTTCGACGGGGACACCAGTGAGTGTCGCCCAGGACAGATGTGGCGAACTGCGATCTGGCTTCAGAAGGAGTGGGATCGAGCTTACGAGTCGTCTGGACTCAAGGGGGTTCATGTCCATTGGGATAAGTTTATTGCCGATCACCCGAACATGTCTGACAGCGAGAGATACCGAATCTGCCAGTTCAAATCTTACGGATACACAGAGGACGACCTCTATGGGTACAACCGCGAGATGCTGCGGAGGATTGAGGAGGCTCACCGACCAAAGGCCGAGGTGAAGGCAGAAGAGGAGAAGGCGTCTAAGGAGGCGTCTTCCGAAGCTGCGAAGTGTCCTTGGGTGTAAGTCCCCGTCAGAGCGGCGGGCTCTACCGGATCCTGCCGCTAAGACGACAATGACGTTCAATCGAATTGTTAGTTTCATTATAGGTATGAGCGGGGATTATCCCGTCCTTACCACGGTCAGTTATTGGCCTAACCCCTTGATAGAGTAGAAGAGCCTGGAGGCACATTATGGCAAAAGTCAAACCACCAACCACTAAATCGAAGAAGCCGACTGCGGGAGCAAAGCCTCCCCGAAAGCCGAGAGTATGGAAACCGCTAGTCCTACCTGGGATCGATGTTCAGCTGTTTCAAGCGGTCAACTATGACGAAGATGGAGACGAGTGTATACCACACGGAGTTCCGCCAATTGACCCTAACTACGTATTCCGAGAGGATCTGGTGAGGGAACTCGCGTGGGCTGTTTGGCCGCACGACAATCCAAAACCCTGGGCTTGCAATAGCTGGACACCCTGTCTGATTACGGGTCCGAAGGGCTCGGGCAAGACGAGCCTTGTGATGCAAATTGCAGCACGCTGCAATATCCCTGTCTGGCGGGTGAACATGAACATCGGAACATCGGTTCGACATCTGAAGGGTCGGATCGGCGCTGAGGCTGGACGGACAGTGTTCGTCCCAGGTATCGCTACGGCTGCGGCTGAGTCTGGGGGATGGCTGCTCCTTGACGAGTTTGCGGCGATCAGTCCGCCAGTTGCTATGGCACTCTTCCCGATACTGGAGCCTGAAGGAGCGGTACTCCTAGAGGACGCACAGCCTCCTCGCTATGTACGGAGGCACGAGGAGTTTCGGATCTTCGCAACGGATAACGCTCTGGGCGCTTCTCAGGAGTCGACTCGATTCTCATACGCAGGAACGAACTCCGATATGAACGAGGCTCTCCTCGACCGATTTGGCAGTTTCATCGACTGTCCGTACATGGATCAGGATACCGAGAAGCTCTGCATATCGAGCAAAGTACCCAACCTCGATCACGATCACCTGCGGGGGATTCTGCGAGTCGCTGAGGGAGTACGACAATCCCGAGAGGTCAGCGGGGGCTTCAGCACTCGGATGCTTCTCGACTGGGCGCGTCGAATCGCAGCGGGTCAGGTCAATGCGAAAGGTAAGCCGATTGAGGCGGGAGACGACGACTCCTATGTACTCCAGGCTGCTTACGGAGCGTTTCTCAGACGGCAGAAGTCGTCAATTGAGCGTGACACCCTAGTCGAGATCATTCGCAGAATGTTCGTCATATCAGAGGAGAGTTAAAATGTCTCTAGTACCAATCGCAGCTGAGCTGTGGAAAGGGCCAACCATTTCGAGCGGGGTGTACGTTGGAGACGACGCTTACGCTGTTATTGTCACAAGAGCTGATGTGGGGACTTATACCGTCTGGATCGGAATGATCGATATGGACGCAGAGATCTTTACCGGGCTCAATAAGACGTATAAGAAGAAGCCGATGGACGTCAAAGCGGTCGAGGCGTGGCTCCTGGCCCAGGAGACACAAGACGACCCCAATGATTACTTCCGAAGTCGAAAGGGACTCGAGGCGATGGGACTACACGCTCATCGACCAGAGTTCGCGATGGAGAAAGCAGCTCTGAAGACTGCTCGGAGACTTCTCGGGAAGAAGTCCCGAGCGGCTGAGACTGCGGACGGATGGGAGCCTATACCTGGGTGGGATCTAGCCTACAAAGGGAGATTGTCGTTCACTTCGTATGATGCGAATGCGAAGTGGCGAAAGGTCGAAGCCGACATCGAGGATCTGAAACAGAGGATCGCAGATATGGAGCCGAAGTCTGACTTTGCTGAGTCCGATGAAGATTATCGGGCGAGGCGGCTGGCCAAAATCCAGCTTAAACGAAAACTCAAGGAAATGGAAAACCGCAAGGAGGCGAGATAATGACACCACCACCATTCAAACCAAAAGGACTATTTAGTCCACAAGCAGCGATGGAAGCGCTGCAATCCGCAGCAGAGCGGACGGCTCGGGCTCTGGTACGAGCGCCGGACATCGTAGTTCAGTCTCGTGGCGTAGGAGCCAGCTGGAACTGGAAAACTAGAACGCTGACCGTACCGAACTATGCGGCTCGGGAGGACGCGACTGAGGAGCATCAGTGGGCTTGGCGAGGTCTTCTGGACCACGAGTGTGCTCATGTTGAGTACTCGGACGGTGTGGTATACGAGAGTCGACTCGAGAAATGGGGCTCCGAGCTGGATGCAGATGGCGAACTGGTATTCCAGCGAGGACGGGTAATGCTCCTCGCTAACGTCTTTGAGGACTTTTACATTGAGCGAAAGTGGCAAGCGATTAACCCTGGAAGTCGGCGACATCTTAAAGCGACCCACGAGGTAGTTATCCGAGAAACGGGAGGCGCGAAGGCGTGTGACCCTGAGTACGTCCCTGAAGGGTCTGAGCAGCCGGTCGGTCAGTTTATGGCTCTTATTCAAGCCATGCTGCGTGTTCACGGAGGGCACGTGAAGCAGGAGGATATTAACCCAACCACTTCGCTGCTCCTCGATTACCTTCAGGATGAGTGCCACTTAGGACTTCTCGCCGAATCAAGTGACGAGGTGTGTGACGCAGCCGAGGCTGTTTGGCATAAGCTGAAGGCGCTCCAGGATATGGCTACTGACGATGCGGACGGGACTGATATCGGAGATCTCGGGAAGCCGGGTGAGTCAGAAGAAGAAGGTGAGTCGTCGTCTGAGGAGTCTGAGGAAGGTAGCGGCTCTCCCCAGGGCAAGGAGGACTCGGACACTGAGTCTGACACTGAGGAGGAGTCAGGCGGATCTTCGGATAGCGACTCTGAGGACTCGGACGAGGACTCGGACGAGGACTCCAACGATATCGACCACGGAGATGAGGACTCGGATGAGGACGGGGATGGAGACGACAATGAGTCAGGCAACGGGTCTGACGACTCTGATGACTCTGAGGGTGAGGGCTCCGAAGAAGGCTCCGAAGAAGGTGATAACGCAGGAGGTGACGACGGAGAGGACGGGTCCAGCGAAGGCGACAATGAAGGGGAAGGAGACTCCCCGGATTCTGAGCCTGAAAAGGGCAAAAGTGAGGACGGTAAGACCAACGAAAATGGAGTCGGCGAAGTGGATATGAAGGCTCCGTCAGAGGTCATAGACGCGGCAGATGCGTGCTGCGGAGGCGATTACGGTGAACTGAAAACATCCAGCGAGATTATCGCGGGGATTCACCAGACTGACGCTAATAACCGACCGTACTTAGTCTATCCTGGAGCGGCGAGTCAGGATAAATGGGAGCAGTATAACCGCTCAAAGAGGAAGGAAGCGACTAAGGCAGCGAAGGGGCTCCGTCAGGCGGCTGGGCCAGCGGCTACGGTTATGGCCAATCACCTCAGATGCGCGATCAAGGCCCAAAAGCAGAACTTGCGAGTGGGTGGCTTAGAGGAGGGCGACAGCCTTGACCCTGACGCTTTGCCGGGGCTGGCGATGGGGTTTGACAGTGTTCATATCTTCTCCGATAACTTCAACCAGCTGGCGGAAAACACTTACGTCCAGATCGTAGTCGACTGCTCTGGTAGCATGGGAGACAGCGCTCCACAGCAGACGTGTCCAATCCACGGAGAGGTCAACCAGAAAGGGGAATCCTGTAGTCGGAAGCGGTGGGACGACGACCGAGGTAAGCAGGTCCGCTGCGGGAAGCCTCTGGCCTACAGAGTCACGTCTAAGGCTGGGTACGCAGCGATGACGGCAATGGTTCTTCACGACGCTCTTAGACTCTGCGGAGTGCCTCATTCTGTTGTGGGGTACACCAACTCCTATGCGGCTAAGTGCAGCGGAGCTTCTAGGGATATGGTCACCTACACTGATTCTGCCGGGAACTCGGAACAGCATTGCCGATGGTCGCGTTGGAGTTCAGCGCTCTGGATGCATGAGTTTGTATCGGCTCCTGGGCTATCAGATGACGGAGGAGCAATCCCATATGTGACTGGGTACGCTGCGAACCTTGACGGGGAATCGGTGATTGAGTCTGCAAAATACGCGGTGAAGAACGCTGGGGACTGCGACCGACTAGTGATGATTGTTATCGCGGACGGACTCCCAGCTGGAGCAAACGACCACGGGATTGAAGATCGCCATCTGAGGGACTGCGTGGAGACCGTGGCTCAGGCTGGAATCGAGGTATACGGGATCGGCGTTGGGATCGGCGCTGGCTACTACGGACGCGGTCATGAGGAGAAGTACGCGAGCTTCTACCCCAACCAAGAGAGACGGGGACATCGAGCGGCGACTGGTCATGTTTTGATTGAGAGCGGCGTGGGGCTTAGCAATGCGGTTATGCGGCAGCTCAGTGATCTTCTGATCCAGTCCAGCGGGGGTCGCCGATGAAACCCACAGCCTCAGCGTGGGAAGCGCAGTGTGTCAGCGAAACTCGGAAGCGGTGTAGGCAAATCGCTTCCGGGATCAGAGGACTAGAATGGCTCGGGATGACGATACAAGACGCGGAGCAACAGTTATCGCTCGCTGTCGTCGGAGCTTGTCGACAATGGGCTATAGGAAATGAGGGCAAGCCTCCCCCAGCCTATCTGAATTGCGCTCTTAGGCGCAAAAAGCTCCGACTTTGGACTGACATTAAGAAGTCGGCTGATCGAGGCGGCGGATGGAAGTCGTCCAACCTTAGCGAGGACCGAATGCTCGGAGTTCTTAGAACCGTGGAGAGTGGTGATAGTCCTGAAGACGCGGTCTACGCAGTTGAGCGACAATCCGACGCTCAGTTCTGGGAGGAGCTACTAAAGCACAGGTTTACGCCAGCCGAGTACGCTCTAATCAGGATGAGGGCGGATGGCTGGACCTCTAGCGAAATCGGAGCGATTACCGGACTACACAGCGGCGACGGTCGGGTCGTTCGGCAGCGTTATTGGGCGATTAAGAAGAAGGCTGCTGACTTTTTACGATCTGTGGGCATAGAGAGTGTGGAGGACGCTATGTCAGCGACTCCGAGGGAAAAAGATGCCGCGTGGGAAAAAGTCTGGAAAAAGTTGGGGAGATCGGAGTAACACTTCTGGGAGGGTGCTGGCTCCGATATCTAGCCTCGCATCGGCGAAGGTCACTGAGGATACTCAGGCGGCTCTCGTCGGTGCGGGGCTTTCTTCGTTCTCAGGGACGGAGGGAGAGGCACTGGCTTTATTAGCCATTGCTTCCTCTGAGGCGGAGTACGCTCCTACGTGCTTTCGGAAGAAATACTCACCGACTCGGGGCCTATGCGCTGGGTGCGTGTTTGCTGCGTCCTGCTGGCAGGGCGACAAAGGGTACTTAGGCCGACTTAGGCTCGAAGAGGAGCCACCACCTAACCACGTGCCTCAAAGCGTGGTCCAGCGCGTATTGCGAGCCTTAAAGAGGCGAGTACCACCTCCCAAGGTCAGGAAATGAAGCGCTGGGGGTACAGAGGGTCGTTCCACGATGTCACCGGGCTGATCCAGGAGGTCATGAGGGAGGGGGACGTAGACTTCAACTCACGCGATCTAAAGGTAGGCAACGCTCTCAGCGTTCACTATCTCGGAGTGCGCCACACTGTGGCTGTGGTGCCTCCGGTTCCTGACAATCCAAAGGGGCACTGGCGATACGTCTATGACGAGTCCCAGCCCCACTCTCCATATGGCCCAGAGGCTGAGCGATATAAAACGCTCTCTGCCGTTGCTCGGGTCATTACAGGCGACAGGACGTTGTCTGGACACAGATTCTTTAAGTTACGGAGGAGGAGGAAATGAAAACTTCATATGGATCAATCGATATCAGTCGCTCTGACATTAGGAAAGTAGCGTGCTGGTCGCTCGATCTTAGAGACGTGACTGGCGGCTCGGAGCCTGATGAAACGCGGCTGTGCGACCCAGGGCTGTTTCTCCTATCGGTGTGCTCCTTTGAGAAGGGCGAGACTCCGATAGGCGAGATCAGGATTATGTGGCGTGGCGGAGAGCTATCCATAGTCGGGCACCCGACTGCTAGAGAGGGCGTCGTTGAGATCACGCCAGAGCACTTAGTAGCAGCGATGGACGACTCAGGCTACCGGAGTTCCCTGGTGACGTGGATTGGAGAGGAGCAAGCCCTATGATGTTGGTACCGACGAAGATGACAGCTGGGCATAAACTCGTAACGACCTCTGAGGATTTGACGACAATGGTAAATGAGCTGTCGTCTGCGTCTGTAGTGGGCTTCGACTTTGAAACGAGCGGATTGAGATATTGGGACGGGCAGAAGCCTATAGGCTATTCAGTCGGGTACTGGAGAGGAGATGGCCCGAGGGCGTGGTACGTCCCGGTCGCGCACAGGACGACTGATCGGCAAGCCAATGTGGACCACGCGAAGGCAGCTTTCTCGGACGTGCTCAAGAAGGCCCCAGAGCTGGTGGGGCATAATCTCAAGTTCGACATTAATATGGCTCGGGCCGACGACTGGGCCGTGCCTCCGTGGACTCCGATTCACGACACAATGATCCAGGCTTACCTCATAGACGAGGCGAGGGCTATGCAACTGGAGAAGGTCGTTATGCAAATCGGCGCTTCTCCCTATGAAGATGCGATTGAGATGAAGGACGCAGTGGAGCATTGGATTCGGGCTCGGGCTAAGTCGTTGAGGATCTCTCGGACTGCCTACCTCGATAAGAACGGGCACCAAGAGGTGCCGGTTCCTCTAGAGGCTGAGTACGCTTGCAGGGACGTTGGACACACGCTTGCACTCGACCGAGTGCAGAGGTCAAAAGCTATGGGACTGGGTAAGCCGTGGGAGGTTAGACGACGATCTTTGTACGAGAATGAAATGCTCCTCGTTCGAGCCATTGCCGACATGGAGTACCGAGGGCAGCTGATCGATACCGACTACCTCGAACGGGTGAAGGTCCAGCTCAATAATGAGCTGGATACCGGAGGACGGGAGCTACAGAATCTGTTTGGGGTAGACTTGGCTTGGAATAACGACCGAGCGGTTCGGACTCTTCTCTACCAAGACTTGGGACTGCCGGTCACTAAGATGACCGAGAGCGGAAATGAGCCTGCCGTGGACCGAGCTGCACTCACTAATCTGAAGCCTCTACACGAGGGCATTGACCCATTGATGGAGTGGAGGGCTCGATACAAGGTGCTGAGTACCTACACGGACAGCCTGATTATGAAGGCTGACTCAGCCGGGTACGTCCATCCGAGCTTCAATCAGCATGGAGCCGCTAGTGGCAGACTCTCTTCGAGTAAGCCTAATTTCCAGAATATCCCCAATCGACACCCAGTCTTATCGAAGATGGTGAGGCGAGCCTTCGTCGTTGAGCCTGGGAGGGCACGCGTTTATTGCGACTACTCGCAGATTGAGCTGAGAATGCTGGCGTGGATTACGCAGAACGAGACGCTTCTGGGAGCGTATCAGTCGGAGTCTTATGCTCGGCTATGCGATCAGCTGATAGACTACGAGGATTATCGCTTAGCACGGGAGAACGAGGAGTCTTCAGACGTTCACGGGATTGTGGCGCAGGAGATTTTCGGGGCTGACCCTGCCAGTTCCGACTGGAAGCGGCAACGAGGGGCTGCGAAGGTCATTAACTTCGGAGTGCCGTATGGAGGAGGCCCAACTCTTCTGATGACTAACCCCGATTTGATGATGGAGGAGAAACAGGCGAAGTCTTATCACCGAGCCTACCACCAGCGAAACCCGGAGATTGATCGGACGAAGAAGGCGCTCCTCCGCAAAATGAGGAAGGGTAGCCTCTCCTTTATGAATTGGACGAGCCGTGAGTGTCACGGGAAGCGACTCCTCTGGGATAATGAGTCGGCTGTGGCGGAGGAGGAGCGCTCCATGTTTGCGTGCCTCGTACAGGGGAGCGCGGCTGAACTGACTAGGTTCAGTCTCGTAAAGCTATGGCTGCTGGAGCAGCACGGTCTTCTTCCAGCGGTAACGACCAGCACAGTCCACGATGAGATCCAAGTAGACTGCGCTCAATCTGATTTGAGAGAGGTTGCGCTGATTGTTCAGCGTGAAATGGAAGCGTTCACGGGCTTATTCGGCCCGGTTCCTGTGATCGCTGACTTGGAGACGACAATGACAAACTGGGCCGATAAGAAGGAATGGAAATGAAACGAGGATACACAGAACTGGTGAACGGGCTTTCAGCGTGCCCAGAGATAGCGGTCGGGGGAGAGAGCTATAAGGGCTCCTACCTTGCCATGATTGTGGCAATGAACCCAAACATGCCTGGAGAAGAAGCGGCTCAGACGCCTCAACTCATCTGCGAACTGGGAAGGCTCGTGGCGTTAGCCTATCGAGACAAACAGATGGCTGAGATGGAGTACCGATGCTGGAGAGACACTCTCATTCATCGAGTTACTAACGATATTGGATTCGCTACGGACGCGGAGTTTGCTTGCGCGGTGAGTCCTGGGAAGGACGCGAAGGGCAATCCTAAGCCAGCAAAGCTGCCTTCTAACTCAGCGGCTGAAATGTATATGCGGACTAAGGACGAGTACAAAAGGCACTACGCGATTATCGCTGAGCGGGAGGAGGCGTGGATAGTTCTTCAGTCTGCTCTCGAAGCTGCGAAGCAGCGGACTTGGGTAGTCAGGGCGTTCGCGGAGACCTCTGGAGCTGCGCTCCCTGGAGACTTTGACGACAATCACAGAGGCACTGACGTTTCAGCTCCTCTGGGCATAAGTACAGATGTCGGAGGGTCGCGTAGACCACCACCACCACCACAGATTCGGAGGTAAGTATGGCGAGGGATTTTAGCGCTTACGAGCGTGAAATGGATAAGGCAAAGGCGAGGGATTCTCGGCGATCACAGGGAGGAGGGTCAGATTACGTCTGGCTCAGTACAGACAAGCCTTCCCGCAAAGGAGATCAGACCAAGAAGCGACTCAGGATTGTTCCGAGGCCAGACGGTAACGGAGGGAACCACGAGGAGTTCTGGATGACGATTGACCAGCATATGGTCACCGTGGATGGCAGAACCAGGGCGCTGGTGTGTCCAGACAACCATGACGATCCGAAGAGCCAGAAGGCGTGTCCCTTATGTAAGATGTCTCGAGAGCTATACGCATCCAGGAACCCCGAGTACCTGGGGACCGCTAAGGAGCTAAGCACCCGACTGCGGGTGTTTGCGAACGTCATAGACTTAGACGACGACCAACATCCGGGCGAGCCGAAGGTCTGGGGCTTCTCGAGAACAATCCAGCAACAGATCCTCGATATCTGTATGGCGAAGCGCTCTTTCATTGAGGATCTCGAAGAAGGACGAGACCTGATTTTGACGACGCGGAGAATCGGACCCAAGCGCTTTGATATCCGTTATGCCATCACTGACATGGACACTTCTGCCTTGCAGGAGGAGTTTATCGAGACGGCAAAGGCGGCTCACGACCTCGAGGGGCTCGCTAAGCCAGCCACCTTAGACGAGTTGCACGAAATTGCGGCTTCAACGGACCCAAGAACTGGGTCAAAGCGAGTGACCTACACACCCGACCCAGTGACTCCGTCCGTAGAGCCGAAGGCGGAAGCTTCGGTCACCCCAGCCCCACCTGCTCTGGAAGCGGCGGAGGCTGGACCCTGGCATTACAGCGGTGCGGATGGACAGGAGGAGGGACTAACCGCAGAAGCGGTCGCCAAACTCGTTAAGCGGTCACCTTCAGCTACTCATTCGGTATGGAAGGACGGAATGAGTGACTGGGCAGATGCGGCTGAGGTTCCCGAAGTTGCTACACTCCTCGCTCCTAAGAAAAGGAGCGCTCCACCTCCACCAAAAAAGGGCAAGAAGGGACCACCAGCCCCTCCTACTCCACGGGAAGGGAGTGCGTTTTGAAAGCGTGCTTCCTCCAGTACTGGCCAGATGACCGAGGCTGCGTGGAGTGTGAATTGATGGTTCAATGTCGCTCAGCGACATTGGGTACGACAACCGAAGGACTTTCCTTTGAGTCAGCGAAGAGTGAGGTGATGGGATGAGCAAAGGCCCAAAGCCTCCGAAACCCAAGACAGCCCCAGGTCCAAAGAGAGATCTTCTCGCTCGGACGTTGGCGAGCCATGTAAGGCGAGCCCACGGACAGGGAAGCGCTCAGACGCTGGACATCTCAGAGGAAATGGGCGCACCCAGAGGGTACGTTCCGACTTTGAATATCGCTCTGGAGCGTGCGTTAGGAACTACAGGAATCCCGTTGGGGCGAATTACCGAGATCAGCGGGTGGGCTGGCGCAGGTAAGTCGACAATGCTGGATCAGATATTTGCAGCTACCCAAGCGAAGGGCGGGATTGGCGTTCTAGCCGACACCGAGCGAAGCCGTAATAGAGCTTACATGGCTTCGCTCGGTGTAAAGCCCGAGTCGCTGGTTTGGATTGACGGGAAAACAGTGGAGGGCATGTTCGACGAGATTGAAACCCTGGTCCGTACTGTGGCTCATCTTAACGCCACAGCCTGGGTGGACGCTCTGGCGAGGGCTGGCTGCAAAATGCAGAAGCTGAACACCTATCGTTATGTGGTATTCGACCCACAGGGACCGAAAAACGCAAAGCCAATCGCGAGTTATGACTTTGTGCAGTGGGGTCGGGCTCAGGCGGCAGCACTACTCGATTGGCAGAAGTCGGTCGGTCTAAGGCCGAGCGGGATCCGAGACACAGCCAGTCGTAAGCTCCTGGGTCCAGTCGTTATCCATACTGAGGACTCAGCCGAGCGGAAGAAGGCTCTCACCGACTGGGCCAAAGGTGTACCTAATGAGCTGATCCAAGAGGCAGATCGACCAGTCGTGATCGGATGGGACAGCGTGGCAGGAACGGCTACGGAGGCTGAGTTGGATGGATCTGCTCGCGATGTGCATCCTGCTACCGCAGCACGGGTGATTAGGCGCAATTTGAGGAGACTGGTCCAACTGATTGATGATGAAGCAATCGGGATGATTCTGGTGAACCAGCGCTACGAGAAAATCGCAATGGGTCGGAATATGTACGGTCCCACGAGCGAGACGTATGGCGGAGGGGGGATCAAATACCACACGACAATCCGAGTTGAGGTTGATCGGTGCGGCGATATATTTGCTCCAGGCAAGAGCCGAGCGCAGGGGCACCCTCCTATCGGGCAGGAGGTCAAGATTAAAGTACCCAAGAATAAGCTGAACGACCCGTACAGGGTGGAGCGGTTTGGGCTACTTTTCGGGAAGGGAGCCAATGACGCGTGGGCGTTGTTTGAAGATTTGAAAGAGCGAGGGATTATCCGTGTGGGTGGAGGCTGGAGCCGGTTTACCGATCCAGAGCTACTGGGAGACGACGACCGGAGTTTCAGAGGCTGGTCAGAGCTGGCTGAGATGTTGAGCGGCAATGAAAAGCTCAAAGAGGTTCTGACTGAAATCTACATGGAGGGACGATGAGTCCGATTCAGTCTCAGGGAGAAGCGGTAGTCCGAGCGACCAGCGATCTCCATCTATCGCAGCGGACAGCTCAGTGGGTGTTTGAGGCTTTGGAGGCTCTTCTGGCCGACGACCAGGAGTGTGGAGGCACTACGGTTTTAGTCGGGGATATCCTCGATCAGGCAGACACGGTGCATATGCCTACCTTCAACCGATTTAGAGATACACTGCAACGGTTCAGAGGGGAGGTGTACATTGTCGTCGGAAATCACGACCAGTACACCCGTGCCAGAAACGCTCTGGAAAGCCTTGATCGGTTAGCGAACTTCGCAAACAGGTCGAATGTTCGAGTCTTCACTCACCCGGAGGTCACTAATGTGGGGCTGATGGTCCCATACCAGTACTCCGCAGAGGAGTTCTGGAGCGCAGTCGGCGCTCTGAAGAAGGGTGAGAACGGGACCGCTAAATGCTGGTGGGTTCACCAGGGCTGGAAGGGCTCTTACGTCAACAGCATGAGACGCGATATGGACGGGCTCTCCTGTAATAAAGTGACGGCTGAAATGGTGATCTCAGGGCACTACCATATGCCTCAGAATCTTGGCTCCATTATCTATTGTGGCTCACCCTACGAGACTTCCTTCGCGGAGGAGGGGCAGAAGAAGGGCTGGCTGCGCTGGGAGAAGTTCCCGATTGGCTGGCCGTGTGGCGAACCAGACGTTCCTGAGCGCATAGCCTACAACCTCTCCGCTCCTAAGCACTACACGGTGCTTTGGGATCTGGGAGGGGCTGACCCGAAGGCTCCGTCAGAGATGAGGGCTGGAGACCGAGTGAGGGTCGTCGTGAACGGCACTCGAGAAGCGGTCAAACAGAAATCCAGGGTTCTGAAGGACGCTGGGCTAGAGGGCGCTTCGATTATCGCTGAGTCTGGGGCCAGTCAGCGCAAGATCGTGGATAAGAATTCCAATCCGCAGGAGGCGGTTCTTCAGTATGTCAATCGGGTCTACGGACCAGATGGCGAACGAATGCAGCCAGCCAACCTCCTTGCATGGGCAGACGAGGTCGGTTTATGGCAGTCTTAGAGTACATTAGTGTCTCCGGGTTCGGTTCCTACGGGTCCAAAAGCCAGACACTCACCCTCAACGGTCAAGGCCCAGTCGCTATTATCGGTGACAATGGAGCCGGGAAAAGCACGCTGGTGAGCAAGGCTCTGACGTGGTGCCTGTATGGGAAATGTCCCCCAGAGAGGATGGGGAGCGGGACTCGAGCGATCAGCGGTAAGGCGGTCGTCGGGAGCGACCAGCACGAAGCAATCGTTGAGATTAGGATCATTGATCCTGATAACGAGTCTCTCGATTGGACGATAGTGAGGGAGCGGAAGCTGACTGGAGCGGATTCGATCACGGTGTACGACCACGGAACTCCGCTGGCAGACGCGACTCAGACGATGATTGATGGGATTGTGGGCGCAGACTATGAGACGTGGTGCCGCACGGTAGTCCGAGGGCAGGGAGATCCCTGGAGCTTTGCGGAGGCTACCGACTCTCGAAAACGGGCTATTCTGGACGCGATCAGTGGAGCGGCAGAGCTGGAAGAAGCTTTCGACCGAGCCAAGGTGCAGCGTTCCAGCGCTATCAAGGCTCACGAGATAGCGGAGAGACGGGTTGACGACATTAAGTCGCGGTTAGCCCGGATTGATGTGAGCGCGACTGAGCGCAAATTGAAGGAATGGACGACCGAGAAAGGGGTCAAGCTCGCTGAAATCGAGGCTGAGGTCAAGGGGCTCCATGAGCTGCACAGCGCGAAGATCGACTCGGACGCTCTTCTGAGCGGGAGCCTTAAAAAGCGAGCAGCGCTAGAGGCAGCAGAGCCTGAGCTGGATCGGAAGCCGTATCAGGACGCAGTCGTTGCAGCGGAGAAGTTCTACCGTGAGTCCTATGCCCAGCTTCGAGCGGCTTCTGAGGAAGCCACTAAGCTGAGCGGGTTGACGCTAGGAGATCCGTGCCCCACCTGCGATCAGGCGATTGGACCGATTGTCGTTAAAAAGCTTGGAGCGGCTACATCGAAAAGAAACATCTTAGAGTCCGAGGCTAAAAAAGCTGAGGCCGAGACGCGGAACTGTCAGAAGATTATGAGGGACGCCGATGAGTGGTTGGTTAACGCGAGGCTTGAGTGGAAGGACGACCTCAGTGCACTCCCCACTGGAAGCGAGGAGGCTCCAGCTGTTCAGCGCGAGTTGAATCAGGCTGTGCGGCGTTTGAAGGATCTTGTAAAGACGGAGAACCCGTTTCAGTCTCGATTTGAGGCTGAGATTGAGTCAATCGGGAAACTCAAGCACGAGTTAGGGGTGACCCAGGCAGTGGCCCAGCACGCTAAATGGACACTGAACGCGGCTCAATCATGGCTGGAGGCTCTGGGACCGAAGGGAGCGAGGGCTCATATGGCGGAGGCTGCGTTGGCTTCGATTGAAGTGTCCGCGAATCGCTGGTTAGCGGTTTTGTCTGACCGAGGGATGGCCGTCGAGTTCCCAGCTACGAGAGAGGTGAAAGGGAAACTGCGGGAGGAGATCAAGACGATTGTTCACATTGACGACAATGGGGTTTCTCAGCAGCGGGATCTACTCACGTTCAGCGGAGGCGAACGGAAGCGAGTCAACCTCGCGGTCGATCTCGGAGTAGCCTCAGCCTGTGGGGGGAGCGGATTGTCGCTTTCATTACTGGTACTCGACGAAGAAGTGTTCTCGGGTATGGACGAATCAGGAAAGGCAGCAGTCGTATCGGCTCTGCACAATGCGGGAGTGGCTGACGTTGTGATGATCGATCACGATCCTCGTTTATCGTCGGCGCTACCAAGAACTATCACGGTGTCTCGGGATTCTAAGGGGCACAGCACACTAGAGGAGATTGAACATGGGTGAGGGTATACGAGAGGAGATGACGGATAGCGAGCTGTGCGACTTTATCTGTGTGATGAAGCGGAAGGCTCGGAGGGCTCACAAGGGGAGAGCTAAGCGGATCGCTTACACCGAAAAGGACAGGCAGAATACTATCAAGGTGCTCGAAATGGTGGAGGCCAGAGGGGGAACGCTGATGGATGTTTGCGAAATGCTCTCGGTCAATCGACACACCATGATGGGCTGGCTCGAGAAGTTCACGAGCCCAGACTCCGACTGGCACTTGAGCGATGTAGCGAGTCGGCTTCTTTACAAACTCGCGGGAGAGCCACAATGAGGCGGATCGGTATTGACAACGGGGCAAACGGGGCGATTGTCGTTATTGACGGGAAGCGTAATCCAACAGCGGTAGTTCCGATGCCGACTATCAATGTGGGCGTGACTCGAAAGGGGAAACGCGGAACGAAGAGGCTGCTCGATATGAGGAGCTGCCTGGAGGTGTTTCTCGCAGCCAAGAACGCGGCTGAGGGAGACTGTTACGCTGTGCTGGAGTACGCTCAGGTGTTTCCGGGTGAGGGTCGTTCCACGGCGTTCACTGCCGGGAGGGGCTACGGGGCTCTCGAAATGGCTCTGGTGGCGCTCAGTATTCCTTACTCGATTGTGCGTCCGAGGGCTTGGCAGAAGGCTGTTTTGAGTGGAGTAGAAGGAGCTGACACAAAGGCGAAGAGCGTCTTGAAATGTCAGCGCGAATTCCCTACTATCGACCTTACCCCAGGCAGGAAGAGGAAGCCGATGGATGGGGTAGCGGACGCTGCGTGTATGGCGTTGCACGCTCTTGAGATCCGAGGGGGAGTCTGATGGCTGATAAGAAAGTCGCACCACCAAAACCTAAACGACGCAAGAAGGGACGGGCGAAGAAGAACGAGGCTGAGCTTAGCTCAAAGGCTGAGCAACAGCGCCGAGCGTGCTTCCGGGGCTTTCTTCGGTATATCCAGCGGCACGGCTCCAGTCTCCGTCAGATATGGGATAGCGAGCGCATCGCAGATGATGACACCAGCCCCTATATCCGAGACGTGATTAGCTGGTCGGCGTTTAGCCGGTCAGCGTCTACAGGGCAGTGGCGGATTCGGAGGGATGAGCACTGGGTGGAGGTCAAGCGCAAAGTGCTCGAGCACGCTCAGACTGAGGCAGTCCAAGCAGAGTTGAATGAGATAGGTCAGCTGGAGGCTGTTCGATCTCTGGTTCTGGACCGGATCACAGGCAATGCGGATGCGGGGATAGCCCCAGCGATACCAAAGTCTCTAGAGGGAGCGGTCGGAGCTTTCGTTCAGCTCGATAAGCGAATCGCGCTGAAGCGGGACGTGGTTGTTGAGCAGACGGCTGCGGCTGCGGCTCGGGATGATGGACGCAGACCAGGAATAGCTGGCGGGCCAGCGCCTATGCTCATCTCGGTAGACGACAATCCACTAACGGATGAGGAGATCGTTGCAATGGCTCGAACGCTCGCAGAGCACCGGGCTGGTCTTCTTCCAGAGGAAGAAGTCGAGTCCCCTATCCCGTCAATTCTAACGCCAGAGGAGGAGTCATGAGCGACTCAATCAGCGTGGTCGAGGTCATACAGGCGAGTGGGTACGCTTACTCGAAGAAGCTTGCGTGGGGAGCGGGGCGTGAAGTCAGTAAGGCGTGGCGCAGGGAACACGGAGAAGCGCCAGATTATGCAATGAGGCCCAAGACGCTAGATGGGAGTTCCACAGCCTCCCATCTGAAGGCGATCTACCCGTCTCACTGGCGAGGGAGAATCCAGGAGATCATTGAGTCCGTGGCGCAGAAAATCGAAGTTGTTGAAGTGAGCCATGAGCCAAGAGCGACAATCGAGCAAGGAGCGGCTTTGGCTCTATGGGCTCGAGAGGCATTAACGGGGAATCCCCAGAAACTAGTGTGGCACGTCGATCTGAGAAATGACGTGGGGGAGCCTGACGCAGTGGGAGATCCAGACGGCTACAACGACCGGAGATGGACTGAGACGATTAAGCGGCTTCATAGCTCTCTCGAGCGCTTGGAGGGCCATCCAGACACGGTGACTTCATTCGGGTTCATTGTCGTCTGTCTGGTCGGGTGCGAGGAAGGAGGAACTCCTCGCCCAGTTTCAGTTGAGTTATCGGTGCCTCATCTGGTTGACGCGGGAGTGATGCTCTCCAAAAGGCCACCAGTCGGACGCTGGTTCATTATGACCGATCAAGAAGTCGGCTCGATGACGAAGGACCGCAGCACCCCAGCCACCTATTTTATCGATGGAATACCTTTTTAACTTGGAGGAGAGATGAGTCTGAAAGCTGATTGGGAGATAAAGTGCGGTGACTGCTGCACGGTTATGAGTAAGATGGAGGAGAATAGCGTCGACGCGATTGTGACTGATCCTCCTTATGGGCTCGCTTTTATGAATAAGGAGTTCGATAAGCTGGGCGATGGTCCAGCGCAGCAAGCGTGGCACTTGAAATGGGCTAAGGAGGCGCTCCGAGTTCTGAAGCCTGGAGGCCATATCATCTGCTTTGGGGGCTCTCGAACGTATCACCGAGTCGCGGTTGCGATTGAGGACGCTGGGTTCGAAATCAGAGACCAAATGATGTGGATCTACGGAAGTGGCTTCCCGAAGGGGCGTGATATCGCTCGCGCTATAGACAAAGAGCTGGGCCATGAGCGGGAGGCGTATGAAACAATAACGAAGGCGTCTCCTGGCTACTATGGAGGGGTGTCGTCTGGGGAGACTAAGCACGAGTCCTATGAGCTGACGAGGCCGGTTTCTGAACTGGCTCAGAAATACGAGGGCTTCTCAACGCAGCTGAAGCCGTCCCATGAGCCGATGGTTTTAGGGAGGAAGCCGTTTAAGGGATCAATCCATAAGAACGTAATGAAGCACGGCACAGGCGCAATGAACATTGACGGATGCAGAGTCGGCGCTTCAGAGCGCTGGAACGGGAGTTCCTCTCCGAGCGGATTCTTCGGCGGATACGAGGACGAGGGTCCACCAGAGTCAGCGGGGCGACCCTGCACTGGGCGCTGGCCACCAAATATCATCCTCCAGCATGGACCTGGCTGCGTTAAAACGGGCAGAACTAAGGAAATCGGGAGGGGTGATACCAAGCGAGTGGGCTCCGATCACGACGGCGAGCGCTATAAACTCGGTGAGGGAGTCAATGAAGTCACCGGAGGGGGAGCCGATAAGCGGAGCTTAGGTTGCCCAGTCGGAGACAGGCCAGCAGGTCAGATATCGAGCTATGGCTCAGAGGTAGTGGATGAGTGGGAGTGCGAGGAGGGGTGTCCGGTTGCTGCGCTAGAGGCTCAGACGGGATCGGACAATGCCTTCTTCCCGGCTCTGTCTCCGGTAGCCGAAGGGGAGACGAATGAGGCGTTCTTCCGGGGAGTGTCAGGCAAATATCGACCGGGCCAGAACGCGAGTTCAGAGTACGCGGCTCAGAGGGGTAGATGGCCAGCGAACGTCATGTTGAGCCATCTACCCGATTGTCGTGTAATAGGGAAGCGCACAGTTGGCTCCGGGGAGCGCAAAATCCAAACCCCAGCTGAGATCGAGCAAACTGAAGTGACGGAGCGGTGCTATGGAGAATACAAATCTCGCAAGGGAGGTACGGTAGCGAGCTTCGGGGCTGAGGTAGTGGACGACTGGGAGTGTGCCGAGGGCTGTCCGGTTGCAGGGCTTGACGCTCAGAGCGGTAAATCCCAGAGCAGAATGGGAGGGTGGGGAGGCCATCAGACCGAGTATGTAGGAGGGGAGCCAGCTGAGGGAGGCGCCCGAGTCCCACGGAGTCAGCTCAATAGCTATGATGATGAGGGCGGAGCGAGTCGTTATTTCGAGCAGTTTGGCTATGACGAGCCATTCATATACTCACCGAAGGCGAGTCGGCGTGATAGGGGCAAGGGTAATATCCATCCAACGGTAAAGCCGACTCCGCTCATGAAGCATTTATGCAGATTAGTCACCCCACCAGGAGGGCTGGTTATGGATCCGTTTTGCGGCTCAGGGTCAACCGGAGTCGCAGCGATAGCAGAGGGCTTTAAGTTCATCGGGATCGAAATGAACCCGGAATATGTAGAGATCATTAAGCGACGTTTAGGCGCACCCAGACAAGCGACAATCTTCGACGTCACCCGATTCGAGGCAACCGTTAAGAAACTATAAAAGGAGGCCACTATGGTCACATTCAACGAGATTATTTCAGAAGAGGAGAAGCCATCAGGCCCAGACAGTGAGAGGACTATCTATAGCGTGGGGCTAGTAGCGGTGAATCCAGATAAGGTATTGACACTCAGAGCTGAGACTCAGATTGGGCTAGCTGGCTTTGCGGCGGATCCTAAGCGGTGGAAGGGCGGCAAGCTCCCGAAGGGAGTTGGCCCGAAGGCTGAGTTCACAACGATCTGGCTTGCCCATAACTACTCGACATTGACGGTAGTCGGTTCACCCCTATCGGTCATCCAGGCTCTGAGCGCTTAGAGAGTTCAAAGAGAGGATGTATAATAGGGGACAGAGGGAGCCCTAATATGGATATGGATTGTCGTTGTTTCCAGACTGAGCCAGTGTCATTAAGCCGAGGGCGCATTGTCGCCTTCGGCTCGCTTTTAGCGGATAGGCTCACAGGGCGGCATATAGGGAGGCTGGATTGTCGCTCAATCTGAAGTCGCCCAAGCGGATAGCAGCCTGCGAAAGCCAAGGCGAACCAAGGACCGCATCCGGGTGCGGGGAGCAGAGCGCCGAAATTTGGGCTACGCGAGCTGGGACCGACTGCGCTAAGCCGACAATCGACGCCACCACGCTGTTAGGCTTAGCGGACACTGAGGAGCAGCCGATCCTGCGCGGGGAGCGGGTGCGGCTACGCAATGACGTACTGAGGGAAGCCTGGAAGCTGCGGGATACAATCTGGCGGCATACCAATCCAAGGGCTCGCCTATCTCCAGCATGGACGTGGACCGTTGTAGAGAGCGGGCTGGCTTCAGTAGTGATTGAACACTCGAGTACCATACAGCGCTGGGAGGATGACGACCCTTACACACTCCAAGTGCGCTGTCCCACGTGGGCGCTCGAGCTGATAGGGGGAGGGGGGACCGGGGGTCCGGTATACACCCTTCCTGCCGAAACCGATGAGGAGTTCAGACTGCGGCGAGTGCGTACGCTGCGGGCCAAGCGTAATCAGAAACGCTAGAGGCTTCGAGGGGCTGCGTCCGAGTCTCTAGCCGAGCGGCTCCGAGTCCATTATCGCTTACCGAGGGGGGGCAGGGCGGACTTACCGGAAAGTCGATTCCATATATGTAGTGGCCCTCTTAAATCTCAGTCCAAGTTAAACTGAGAATAGGCGACAATCGGGAGGTGTAATGGCACGCTGCGGAAGGTGCGGGTTGTGGAGTAAGTACCCAGACGACCACACTGAGAAGGTGTATGCGGGTGTGTGCCTCTGGTATCAGACGAGACTGCCGGAACACGCTGTCTACGAGCCACGTAGATGTCCCGACTTCTGCGAGCGTATACCGGGCGTGGAGCCGATGGAGCACTTCGCCTATAAGGTGAAGCGAGATAACCTTGGAGATGCATATAGACAGGCAACGCGGGCGAAGAGACTGGCTTATATCGGGCTGGTTCTGTCAATCCTGGGACTGCTTTTGAAGTTTCTGACGTGAGCGAGTGGCACTGGAGACTGATATGGCGACCACGGTTTACCCGTTGGTCCCTGCGTAGAGCGCTGAGACGTAGTATGGTGTCTCGACTTAAAAAGGAGGCAGTATGCCAAGTCGGGTTAAGCCGTATAAAGTGATAGTTTGGGGACCGAGTGTCTTCGCTGCGATTGTCGCTCTTTGCGTCGGGTGTGCCGAGAAGACAGCTGCTACCGAAGCAGCACCAGCTGCGGTTGCTGAGACTCCCAAGACATTGAGTGGTTTAGCTTCTCAGCTTGAAGGACTCCCAGACGACACCCCAGTGAAGCTGCTGTTTGCGCTAAGCGTCAAACTCGGAGACATTACTAAGGTGGCTGAAGGTCGGAGGGAGCTGACGTTCACGACTGATAAGATTTCCTCTATAATGGCGTTCACTGACCGACCGGAACGGCACGCATTTAGCCTGACTGTGGAACAGCTTGCGACCATCTGGGAGGCTGGGTCGGATAGCTTCGCTGAAGACCCACCGAACGCTGTTGTGGAGGATTCGCGGGCTCGGATCGGAGTGACCGAGGTGACTGGCTTCTCGTTAGTCAACGAAGCGGTGACGATACAACTGGACGCGATGGCTTACAAGACATTGGATGAGGGAGACTCGCTAGATGGCGAGGTCAAAGACGTCACCCTGTTTATCGATTCTGACGCTCTCAAGCTAACAGGTGCCTCTGTTGCCTTCGGGCTCCAGCAAGCTGCGAAAGCGTGTGTTTCAGTCGACTGCGAACTCTGGCCGCTGGGCGGCTGATCGGGCATCTATCGAATTTGATAGAATTTGGCTTTGACTACCATAAGCTGTAAGCGACAATGGTTCAGTCATTGTCGCTTTATCCTCGATATTGGCTCCACCCGCTATGCTTTTTCATCTGACGGTAAGTGCCAAACTTTCTTAAAAAAGATGCTTCTGAGATTTACCGCAGAAGGTACCTGTACCCGACAAACTCCCGTGAAAGCCGCGAGATCGCGAGGCTAGAGTGCCCCAAACCCGCGAATAAGGCCCAAAGCAGCCCTTTTATCCGTTGACGTATTTCAGTCTCCAGTCATAAGGTGCAGTGCCCTTTCTACTTCTGCAACTTGCGTGGAGTCCCTAAGCTCTAGGAAGGGGTGTTCAATTCCATAACGATCTGGGAGCCTGAGAAACACGACGGAGAGTGCGAGCTTCGTGAGGGGCGCTGTTTGAAGCAACCCGACTCGCACATTTTCCAATTTTGCTGTTGGGGCCAACTTTGGCGACAAACGTGACGTTCACGCGTCTCCGGGCATAAGTAAGTGTGGAGGTGGTTATGAATGGGAGTGACGAATGAGTGACTGGTCTGCTGCTATTGAGCGTTTGTACGAGAAGAGTCGGAGAGATAGCGGGCTCGTCTACGGAGTATGGAGCGTGGTTCATTGCCACGATGCGGACTCTGGTCTGGCCGAATGGAACGTGGTTGACGCGAGTGGAACGGTGATCGTTCAAGTCGTTGGGAAGGCGCTCGCTGAGCTAATTGCCTCCCTGCCCGATCTCTGCGACCCAGAACTTCGTCAGTCGTCGTCTGACGTTGTATGGAGTGCCCTTTCTGACGAGCGAGAGAAGGTTCCAGCGACTGGGATCGAGTCTCCGCAGGAAGCCTTCGACGATGGCTTCAGGCAGGGCTACTCTCGCGGGGCCGCGAACGGATACGAGTCAGCCGTTGCAGACTTAAAGGATGAGGAATAATGAAACAGCCAGTAGACGACCAGAGACTCGTTAAAATCGCTGAGGACGTTGTGACCAAGCTCGCTCGCTGCAAGACTGGGGATACAACAATGTCTCCGATTCAAGTCGTGACCGAGGGGCTGGTTAAAGCCTACGAAAGGGGCCAGATCGACACTTGGCTCAAGAAAAAGGACGACAATGAAACCCAAGCTCGAAACAAAGAGCGAAGGAGGAAGCGTGATGAGCGTCGATGAAAAACAAATTTTGTACATGGTTACGGTAGAGAACAGATTCGACGGGCAGACAGAGTCCGGTGGAGATTGGCTGAGCATTGGATTCGGGCCTTTCTCCACAAAGAGGGAAGTTCAAACCTGCGTTCGGCGGATCAAGGCTTCGCGTAAGGGGTACGTGGACTGGGACGCGAAAAAGATGCGGCTCTTTGTGAGTGATAACAATGGAGACCGTTATGAGCGTACTTGAATATGATGCACGGATTAACGAGACAATGAGCCTATTTGACGTTTCAAATAAGTTCTGGACGCTCGATATATGCCTGAAGGGAACCAAGAGGTTCCCTCCGAAGGGCTATGACGAAAAGGACAGTGGTCCGTGGAGGGGGAAACCAGTCCTGACACGGACCTACAAAACAGAAGCTGCGGCACAGCGAGGGGCTAAGCGATACCTCAAGAAGTACAATGAAGACGGAGATCCTGCTCATATGAGCGACTCAGACTTAGAGCGGGAAGCCACTCTGGTCTGGTGGCTCCTCAATGAAGAGCAACCGACCGACACCTATTACAAGAGACTTCGTCGTTACGAGACTCTGAGGACCGAGCTAACTCAAAGAGGTATGGAATGAGTGGAGGCTGGACCACAGGGAAATTCATCGTCAAGCACTATCGGCGTGGCGATATCCTCGACGGCGAAGCGTTCGTTCTGGTCCCAGAACGCGACCCAGCTGCTATTGTCGCTCTAAGAGCGTACGCTTCTGCGACTCCCGACCCTGAGCTATGTGCTCAGCTGAGAGAATGGACAAATCGAATAACTGAGGACTGCTCAAGCGGGACCGTTGTTGAAACCATAGACAAAGTGCCTGGGTGGGTACTCTCACTGGCTCAGAAGGTTGAGAAGGGCACCTTGACGGTTGAGAAGGCACTCTACCAGATCGCGGGTTACGCTTTACTGGATCTGGACAGTGAATGAATTGCCCAGACTGCGGAACCAAATCGAGAGTCTTAAACTCTCGAACGGTGGACTCAAAAAGCGATGATGGTCGAAATGCGAAACTACTGCGCTGGGCGGATGAGGTTGCTGGTTGGTATACCCAAGACTGGGTGGTTAGGCGTCGACGCTGTCCATCTTGTGGCTGGCTCAGCAAATCGATTGAGCTTATTGAAAGTGATTTAGAAGAGATGAGAAACGTTTGGAAAACTGAATAGCCGCAAGGAGGCGACAATGGGAAAGGTGACTGATATGAAACTAACAAAGGCTTTGGACAGAGTCTCTGAAGTGCGAACTGCGCTGGAGGGGCTCGTCACGGCAGTTGGTCGGATGCTCGGAGGCGAAGAAACCGAGGACTACATGGAGCTGGAACTAGCGGCGACGGGGCTTAGACAGGCAATGGAGACAGCTCAGAGCGCGTTGGGAGGCTCTGAGTGGGATAAGTGGGGAGACTGGGAGCATATGTCGAGCGATCTTCCTCCAAAGATGAAAAAAGCGATGGAGCTGAGAGGGGGAACCCCTGACAAGATATTCAGAAACAATATCTTTGAGGTCTGGGTCACTATCCACAAAATGTTAGACGACGACGACAACCCTCCAATCGCTGAGCTGTCGGTGAAGCGCCGAGACAAGCTGGCTATCGACTACAACCATTGGAGAACCCTCCAGCGGATTAAGAATGAGCTTCTGGGTATAAACGCGGATGGTGCGATGCTCTACCCAGCAGCGTCCAGAGTGATGGATAGCGCAAACCAGTATCGGATCTACGCACTTCCCCCAGGAATAATGATGCCGTTCGGAGATAAAGCTCGGCTCGTTACGAGTAAGGCACTGGGTGGGGACGACGATCCGAGGAACGGTTCTCGTCAGCGCCCATACGGGCTTAATGAAAAGCTCTCCGACGATTTAACAGACAATCCTGCTAAGCTAGAGGAACTACTTAGTGAGTTCACTGAACTCACGGGTCTCGGTGCTGAGGTAGGAGGGTCCAGTGAGTCCAGTTGAAGTTGCTCTAGCGCTCAAAATTGCTCACACTCAGGGGTCTTGGGAGGCTGTGGACTCGATTATAGACGCGATTGAGCGCGTCTACGGCGAGATCCCACTATCTGCACTCGCTGTGGTTCCCTCTTGCGTCGAGGTGTTAAAGGAAGATGATAGGGAGACTGTTTGGTTTCCCTGGAACCCCAGTATCGGGGAGAGCTAGGAGGGCTCATGAAGAGGTTTGTAGTCTATTTTATTGGAACTCTTTTGTTCGCATCTTGTGCGACCATCCCAAAGCGGGTGATCCGCGATACTAATACCTACACGGCTGAGATCCTCGCGGGACTTCAACGGGAACAGGAGGCAGCGACTGCGCTCTTTGCCGCAGCTGATAAGGCGATGGCGGCTGGAGAGGAGGAGTCGTGTCGGGAGTACGCCAAACCAGCGATCCTTATCCAGGCTAAGGCTAAGGCACAGGCTTACCGGGCTCTCTACCTCGCTGGCCTTCCCTATCCCCTCCCTGACGGCTCGCTGCCCGATCCGAAGGCTACCCAGCCTGATCCCGGTCCAGGCCCAGCGGTGGGGGAGCAGGCGGCGGCTGGTTACTGTATCTCACCAGCCGACCCAGAGGCAGATCCGGCTGGGCTTGAAGTAGGAGGCGAAGATGAGTGAAAAAGAATCAATCTTAGATGCGGTCACCAAATCCCTTACGAAGGCAGTTCCGGGGGCAGTCTCGGAAGCAGTTCAGTCTTTGGCTAATAAAGAGGACGACCCACTCGTAAGTGGAGTCCTTGGGATTGTCGCCGATTTTGTGAAGGAGAATGGCACGGACGCCATCGAGGACGTTGCTGGTCATCTCCAGTCTCTGATCGACGGCTCGGATCCAATGGCGATTTATAAGCTGAAGGAAAGCGGAGTGTATATGAGTGACTTAGTCGACGCTCTCCAGGGAGCGGAGTCGGCTCGGAAGGCTCGAGCAACTCGGATGACACGAGCGCTTTCTATCGCTCTGAAGGACGTCGGTACTGTCGTGGTGAAGGCAGCGGTTCTGGCCTTAAAGTAGTCTATGAAACAAGCTCGAAAAGCCAGAAACACGACTGGCTCGCTTACGCTGACTCTGAAGCGTGGAGACGAGATTGTCATCACCATTCCTGGCAGGGAGCCGGTAGTCGTGTACTGCGCGGACTCCCAGTCCGGTCGGTGTTCACTTAACGTCCGAGCACCACGGGACTACCGAATCAAAAGGATCTTGAAAGAGTGATCCAAATCGGAGCTGCGAGATTACAAACTCTCGGTTCTGGCTAAATAAGCGACAATAAACTTTTTTCAAAAGAGTGTCGCTTAACTCTGATGTCGTTTTCATTACAATTGTGAGAGGGGGACGCTCCCCTCCAGTGCACGGAGGCACATCATGGGAAGATCATTCACACCGACCCACCGGGTCGAATACACCGTAGTCATCGCAATCGACAGCGATGGCGATTGGACAACCCCGCGCTTCACGGACGCGGCATGGTCACGCGACCGAAAGTTTGGCGGCGGTGCCATACGCGGTCCCGCTGCGCTGACTGACTTGGAGCGGCACGTCACCGCGTTTGAAGCAAGTTTCGCCCCTGGTGGCGCGAACGACCACGTTTACCCCGACAAAACTGTGCGACTGCTCACGACCCGTTTGGTTCGTCAGTCTGACGGTGCGATTGTGGCAGAGCACAAAACCCGGCAAGGAGGTTTCTAATGGCGAAGATACAAATGCCAGCGGCGATGATAACCGAAGTGGTGGGTTGGCTCCTAGAGGATCCACTACTCAGCTCGGAAACTGACGCGGAATCACGAAAGAAGAACAACCGACTTCTTCGGGGCTACGTCCGCTACTGGGTGCCTTCTCTTGAGGTGTGGGTTGAACCCAATCTCAGGAGTCGGCTCCGGGTACTCAGCATCGCAACCAAAAATCTTATCCACAAAAACAACTGAAACCCTAAGTGCACGGAGGCACATCATGAAGTTAACACAACAATTCTACGACCTGACCCAGCGAGCACTTCGCAACTTAGCCGGATTTAGGTCACCCTCTTTAACCAAAGACCAGCAGGCTGCGGAGCTTGGATACTGCTGGGAAGCCCTTAATCAGATGCATGAGCTGCTTTTGAAGGAGTTAGACGACACCCCAGTTTTTGAGGAGACTCAGTATGGGATGGACCCGGAGTACGACGCCGAGCCTGAGCCCGAGACCGAGCCCGTCCGCATCGTCGTCCATGAAGAGGACGAGGAGTATCTCCGCAAACTCAAGGCTGATTGGACTGAACTGGGCGGGAAATGCTCGGAATGCAAAGAGGTGGACGTTACCTGGGACGACGCTGAGGACCAGACGGGACAGTGTTACGGCTGCTACAACCTTGGCTCAGAGCGACAATGGAGTCTGGACGATATAGGAAGGTGAGGAAATGGAACTGATACCCTGGGACGGCCACTGTCAGCGTTGTGGAAAGGCAACGGGCTCGCACATCATGAGTATGTATTCGCTGAGGCTCGTCTGCTTCGACTGTAAGAAGTCGGAGCAGAGGAGACCTGATTATCGCAAAGCGACTGACGCTGAGACGGCTGCGTGTTTGGCTGGAGACTTCAGTTTCGCTGGCATTGGGGAGCCTTCCGTGTCTTAGGCGACAATGACGCTTAACTGGAAGGTCGGTTTCATTACAATTGTGAATCGCCCGTCCTGGCTTCGGCTGGGGCGGGCTTTAGCTGGTGGGAGCCTATTCCCACACAATGTGCATGGAGGCACTTATGCTCAACGTAGCAATGAATATTGATAAAGCAAAATCCTGGCTCAAGGCAGGTCATTACCCAAACGAGTTTTTACCGACTGGACCGGATCTTTTTTACAACCAAGGAGGAGACACTCCACCAGCGTTGACTAAGCCCGGAACTTTGGGATGGGACCGCGAGTTCCAACGATGGGCGAATTACCTAATCAAACAGGGGCGCGAGCATCTCCGTTTCAATCTCTCGAAGGATGGACCTACGCATAAATCTCCCGACTGCTACTCGTTTTCACTGAAGAAAACCAACTACCCTCTGACCACTTCGATGGTTGAGGCGGGATGGAAGATGTGGCACACGGCAATCCAGTTAAAAAGCAAAGAGGAGTGCGCTGAACTCGGAGTGCGCTTTAAGCAGTATCGCTACGCGATACACTGCTGGGTGTCTCCAGACGGGGAAGTGGTGCTCGCCAAGCTCAAGCTGGCTGGAAAGTATATCCCCGACTTTGCCGATGCTGTGGAAACTGTGCGAGCCGACCTCGATCTGGCGCACAAGGCTCGGGAGGCGATTCGCGCTATCCCGTCCGATAAGATGGCTGAGATGATGGAGGACGACGAAGAGCCTGACATTGGGCGTTTCTCCGCAGAAGGCTTTGGCAACTACGTTGTGGACCAATACGCTTATGCCGCTATCCACTACTACGGAATGCTCGATGACGATGAGTCGGCACTGCTGGATATGATGCGCTGGATGGCGAAATACGGATTCGAAGAACCGGCTCGCCTACTCCTCCAAACGTCTGACTTCAAGTCAACGCTGGACATCGAAGATACAATCGAAGAGTGGAAGCGCGACTGGGCGGCGGAGGCTGCGATAGGTGAGCCACTTACGAATGCCGAGTACGAAGCGGAGAAGGCGAAGTGGGGTGAGGTCATAAACACTCCGCTCGGAGAGCACACACCCGAGCAGTTAGAAGCGATGCGTAAAGTGAGCGAGATACTCAAAGACTGGTAAACCTTAGACGACGACTGCCCCGTTTCCGCTGTGCGGGAGCGGGGCTTCTCAGGTGGGAGATTCACTCCCCAGCGTGCATGGAGGCACTTATTATGACTACACCAAAAACACACCACACTCAGTTTCGTAAGGCTCTGATGGATGCTCTTGAGGATGCTGTATCCGACCCTGAGACGCGGAACAATCAGCTGATCGCGGCTCTCTTCAACTTGAGAGGACGCGATATCCCAGAAGAGGAGATTGAGGCAATGTCGCCAAAAGCTCTGACCCTGGAGATCTTCAATCTTCTGGTCCCTGCCCAGACCAGAACTGAGTTCTGGCGGACGACTAAGCTAACTGGCAAGGAGCAAGAGGCATACATCCGCGAGCGGTTTCCCGACTGGAAGGGACCAGAGGGGGGTGCAGAATGAACGCAGTAGAATGGATTACAAACTTATTCTCCGACCACAACGGAGTTCAACTTGGGCGATACATCATCCTGTCTGCTCCAAACCCGATGGACCCGTCGACTCCCGTAGACACTCCACTGAAGATCGTGACGTGGGGAGCGGGAGCTGCTTATTACACTTCCGAGCTTCCAGGGTTCGATCAGCTCCACGATGAGAATGACGAATGGGTCATAGTCCAGAACGGAAAGTCGAGTCACGTTATCCGCGTGTGCTATCCGTTCGACATTCTCGTACCCGCAGATTCTTATCAATCAGAGCGATTTACCTCCGAGGTTCTGTCCGCGATAGAGGACGTCAGTGAGACAGTGAGCGATGGTTATGACTGGACCGAGGCCCACTTCAGTAGCTAACCCCAACATATAGACTGGATGCCTCCAGTGTGGAGGCGTACAGTACCTGAACGGGTTTCTGGTGCGTCGACCGTTCGCACCATCCCCGAGCAGCGCAAGCTGCTTCTCCTAGCTCTCCCCTCAGCACTTTACCGCTGGGGGGAGGGCTTCTCCCCCAACATATAGGGGGGCAGGATTGACGCTTATCTAAAACGTCGGTTTCCGAGCTTCCCACAAACGAGGTACGATAATGAGTAAGCCCCTTTCTAAGTATGACAAAGCATTCATCTGGCTCTTCTACGGAGTCGTCATTCCAATCGCCATCTACGTCCATCTCATGCTGCTGGTATGGGAACGGACATCGACTCACTATTAGGGGGACGGAAATGCAACACGGAATGGCATACGATCTGTATTTTAAGTTTGAGGTGAAGACGGTGGAGGGACGACAATCCTCAAAGTCTCTCAAGCGGTTATGTAACCGGGCTCCTCCGGGGCTCCATAAGGGTCTGAATAAGCTAAGCGGAGGCCATCATTTCACTTTGAAGGATCTCGACGGGACCATCCAGGGGCTCGAGCGCCTCGAGTCGGAATTGCAGGGTGAGATAAACCTGTGGTACCAGACTCTCCAAATGGAGGAGGTGCCGTGGAACCCGATGGTTGTCGGAGATCAGAGACAGCAGGTCGAGTTCAACAAATTGAACTGCTGTGAGCGGATGAAGGATCTTCACGACTGTCTCAATCTTCTCTACTCGACCAGGAGCAAGGTTGAAGCCATGAACGGGATCTTATCGCTATCAAATAAAGTTTGACGACATTGACGCTTAACCCTGATGTCGTTTTCATTACAATTGTGAGAGGGATGGACCCACTCAGTAGAAACTAGACGACGATGGAGATTGAAATGAGTACACGCTGCCACATCGGTATCGAGAACGCGGATGGAACTATCACCGCAATTTACTGCCACAATGACGGGTCTCGCAAAGCTGTAGGAGGTGTTTTAGCTACACACTACACGGACGTTGAGAAGGTTCAAAGGCTTATCAAGCTGGGCGATATCAGCTCGCTGGGCGAGCGCGTCGATCCTACGGGGGACCACTCATGGCGCGAACCGGAAACAGGAACCACGGTTTCGTATCATCGAGATCGCGGGGAGAACCTCCGACCAGGAATACAAACGACATGGGATAAGATCATCGGCGGGCTCAGTTATGCCTACGTCTTCTCAGGGGGCCGCTGGTACTGGAGGAAAGCCGGTCGCAGTTTACAAGTTGCCGGGTATCCATCCAGCTGGGATTCACTACTTTAGAACGACAAGTAAAGCGTCAAAACCCCGTACCCGCAAGGGACGGGGTTTTGGTGGTAGAGGCATGCAGCCTCAACGTGCATGGAGGCACTTATGTATCGAGTCATTTTCATCGTAGAGGGGAAAGGAATGTTCCCCATAGATATGCTGCGCTATGACGCATGTTTCCCGTCTGACTTTAAGGCAGTCGTCGGGATCGGAAGTCCAGCTGAGAAGCCTTACGAGCGTGAAGTCAAACTTTGCCAACCTCGGCAAACAGCGACCGAGCGTCAGGTCACGATTGATCGATGGAAGACGTTCGGCTGGGTCGTAAAAGAGATCCAGGTTTTTGATAAGCGAAACAAACTACTGAAGGGGAAGGTCTGATGACATTAAGAAAACGAAATAGGTATCGCCTCGCGACTAAGTGCTGTTGCTGCGGGAGGCTCCTCGTGGAGGCCCAGAGCGTCGAAACCGGGATTGGACCTACCTGCTCGAAGAAGTACGGCTTCTCGGGCCGATTCAAGGCGCTTAACGCTAAGGAACGAGCTGATGTCAGCGGTATGATCCACGAAGCTGGATTCGCTTGCGAATTTGACGATTACTCAGAAGTTCTGAGACTCGCTGACGAGATTGAAAAGCTGGGCTTCGACACGGTCGCCAAAAGGGTACGCGACCGATTTCTGGGAATTCGTATGACGATTGTGAAGGATCTACCTGTCTGGGGATGGGATCGCGAGCGTCGTCGGGAATTCAAAACGGGTGAACGAGCCGACTTTGTCCGACTGTGGACTCCCTATTCTCTCGAGTTCACTACCCTGCGAAGAAGCAACTGGCTGAAGGGACGACCCTGCAAAGAGGTCACTGAGCATGGGAAATTCCACTGGGACTTCGAGGTGTCAACGAGTCCGCTTCTCATGCGGGTGCTCGTGCTCGCCTTCCCAGGACGGAGCTACATTTGCGATAAGGGGATCTTCAAAGTACCGACTCCTACCGAGTTCAATAAAATGTTCAAGGGAGGTAAAGTACCGCCGATTCCCTCAAGTGCGGTTAAGCGTATTCAAGATGAGCTGGCTGATAAGGCTAAAAAACGAGCTGAGGCTGAGGCTAAGTTCAAATCTGCTTCTTAGAGGGTGCCTCCAAGCCCTGCCGTCATCCCGAGTCAGACCGGGATGGCGGCACTTGGAGGGATGTGGGGGGTACGAGCGAGAGTTCTGAGGGGTTTGCCCTTGGACGTCGTTGCGTAAGCGTAGCAGAGTCAGACCACCAACTCTGCTGTAGGTCGTACCCACGTGAGGGGAGTTGGGAGCCCTCACACAATTTAATTCAAACTTTCTTCAACTTTCGTATCCGGGATTAGCCGGTGAGTTCGTTGGGGAGACAACCTAGAAAGTAGACGACAATGGAGATTGAGATGGAACTGATATTAGCAATGACCAGATACGCGGAAAAGCGCCACACACCGCAAGGCTCACTGAGCCACTATACCGGAAGCTCAACCAGCATCTTGGATCTAGTTCGAGAGAACTGGGAAAACCGAAAGCCTGGATTCAGGGACGGAGTCGTTACCGTTGACGTGCCTCCCGAGAACTTCTTCAGCGGGGTTGTGATTCTGAAGGCTGGAGATGAGCTTGGGGGAGTATTTGAATCCCGACGCGATCTCCCGTGCGGAACTCCAGAGGCTCCTCGGAAGGCAGTTCGGGCGAAGGGCGGCTCAAAGATGGAGGCGAAGGCGGTTCACATTGTGATGTTTCAAAGCAAGGTTCTGGGTAAGGACGCGGAAATGAAGTTCGACGTGACCGAAAACCACTGGGAGGTGGTTTCGATTAACGCAAGCCCATTGGAGGGAGGAGAGCCTATCCATCCAGACACTCTGCTGGCAAATCACTTCGGGCTCGATGGAGGCACTCCCACGGGGATGACAGCTGAGCAGCTCGAGGCTCAGTTAGCGATATCGGTTCCGTACTGGCAGGACAAGGCAATGTCGGGAGGGGCACGGTAATGCAACGCAAACTAACGGTAGAAGAAATTGAAGGGGGCGTCCTTCTTCACACTATCAAAGTGTGGGCTCCACACCGGAGGAAGTTAGGAGATCGCATCAAAATCCAGGATGCTGAGTACATTGTCGACCTCGTCAAAACCGGAGAGATAAGCTGGCACCGAGTCGACGGCTCTTGCTGGAAGGTTTTAGACGATGGAGCGTGGGGAGTGGATATCTGCATTGACGATGACCCACCTCAGAATCATCTTGAGGCGCTCACAGAGAAGCAGCTTGAAGCGCGGGCTGAGGCAATGCCTAGCACGGTTCAGCTGAGTGAGACTGACCTTGAGATCCTACTGGAAGGTCTGGGGGCAATGCGCCAGCTCTCCTGCTTCCAGGATATTGACGCAAAGGAGCTGGAGGAGCTATTACAGCGGACGCTTGACGAGCGCGGTTAGACTTAAAGCTCCCCTCTGAAGCTTGTATTCACGAGTTTTCTGGGACCGAGGGGAGCTTTTTATTGAGGGAACCCTCATTCGGTGTCAGCCGGATGAGGGTTTTTTCGTCGCTGGGGTATGGACATTTTGGCGACAATCGAGCTACCCTACCTGACACGTGTGTCAGGGGGGTCACTGACACAGGTGTCAGTCCCAATGAACACACCAGCTTTGAACACACTAGTCTTATCCACTAAAGTGGATAAGACTGCAACGCACCCATCGAATAGGAAACGCAATGTCGCTCTTACCTCCAGTCTTGGCCAGGATGAAAGCTCTAGGCTTTAAAGTCTTTGTGAACGGGGACTACAATCTGAATCTGTTTGGGATCCGCTCAGCCGATATCCAGAGTGGAGTCTACAACGACCTTCTCGGATGCGCCTATAGGATCCAGGACCAGTGGTACGTACGCTACTGGGCAGCAACCTGCGATCCTGGAACGTACTACCGGGAGAACCCGATGAATGTACGTGGAACCGCGATTTTGCAGCCGGGACAGTACCCAGGAGTGTACGCGATTGATAAGCACGCTGGTAAGTATGACGCTCTCTGCCAGAGGGGAGGCCCAGTTCGCGTCTGGAGGGACGCAGATAAAGACGGGGAGCTGGATTACAACGTAGATGAGGCTGAAGGCTACTTTGGAATCAATATCCACGCTTCCTCCTCCACTCCTTACACGAGCGACCGGGACCGAGATCCTGAGACCTCTGAGGTTGGAAAATGGAGCGCGGGATGCCAGGTCCATGCTACCACGACCGGATTTAGAGAGATGATGGCACTGGCGCAGATGCAATTTGCGATGCACCCTGACTGGAAGCCCTTTTTGACGTATACACTTTTGGAGCAATGGTGGGAGAACGAATGAAGATCGACCTTAAAGACCCGAAGAATATTCTTCTGGGTGCCGTGAGCCTTGCGGCTTTAGGTGCCGGGGGGAGTCTCATCGGGCTTACGATTGAACCTCAAAGCGTAACGGATCTTCGGGTTAAGAACGCGGCTCTTGAGGTTCGAGTCGAACTTCTAGAGGAGATCGCACAGGATTGCTCCAAGCTTATGAAAGAGGCTCGCGCTCGAGCGATGGAGGATTGATGTATAATACAACTGAGACTGTGGCTCGACCGGACTGTAAGTTTGTGGCACTAACAGCTGCTCTTTTTGGGGTTGTAGCGCTGTTCTTTTACCTCACTGTGGCTAACGGGCAGACTCCAGCCGAGGCCCCAACCGCTGACGTGAGGGCTGAGTTAGCAGTGTGTCAGGAGGCTTTGGAGGCGTGTCTTCGCCCGAAGCCAGCTGAGGATGATGTATACATGAACGGAATTGACGATCTACAGAAACGTATTCAGACGATGCAAACTCAGGATCCCTCAGACGAGCAGACGGCTCCTGTCGAGTCTTCTGAGTAGACGACAATCCGACGTTTGAAGGTTTCGAGTCATATACATAGTAGGAGGTGATTGATGGACTTGAAGAGTGCTTTAGCGGTGATTCAACGGTTTGCGAGTCAGAAGATTGACGCGGCAGGGGAACATACAGTTAGACTTGAGCCTGGATCGATTTGTGCCACGAACCGGATAAGCGGTTGCCGGATTCCGGTCGAGAGTGTGACTGTTACTGCGAACGTACCGCTCAGGGATCTGAGACAGGTCGTCGGGGCTATACCAGATCCGGTCCTTTCGTTGAAGCGTTCGACGCTCCACGTTGTCGGAGGAGGGTCTGAGTTTAAGCTGAAGTGCTTCCCAGCCAAGATGCTTTACCCGTACCCAGACGAGCCAGAGGCCGATCTCTGGTCTAAGATTGAGGGCAGCAGTATGACCAGCATGGCTGCGCTGGCTGAGGTCGCTGATGAGAATGCACTTATGAGTCCGATGAGCGCTCTAAGGCTCACAGCGACTTGGGCGGCGAGCGCGACTCAGGCCATGCTAGTCGTTCATCGAGTCTCTTTGGGGCTTGAGGAGGCCATATCGGTATCACCCCAGGCTCTTGGGGGCTTGGTCGGGTCCGAGGACGGAGGGGCTATCGCTGTGGGACCGGACAGTAAGTTATGGATCAAGGATGAGGCTACCAAACAGGTTCGTTGGGCGCAGAGTTTGGCGATCCCTTGGCCCGACTCGACGGTGGACACCCTTCTTCCAGATACCAAGAACGCGGAGGGGAGGATTGGAACTCAAGTGTCGCTCGATAAGCTGAAGGAGCTTTCTGATCGATCAAAGATTCTGATGGGCGGAGACGAGTACGGGAAACTCTGCGTTGACGGCTCGAAGCTCTCAATCGCTGGCTCTTTTACGAGGGGAGCGTTCAACGGGGTGATCGATATAAAGTCAGACGACGACGTCGAAGGAGTTGGAGTGAGTCCAACTTTACTCGGAGTGATACTCGATGCGCTCTCCACAACTACCCTCGCAGAGGGTTTGGACGACAATGCCCAACTTTCGTTTGGGGCGAATGATGGTGGACCACAACCGATGGTCCTTACCGCTGGGGGGACAGAGGCGCTTTTAATGCCTGTCGTCCTTCCCTGATGTCGTCAGCGACATCGATTCGTGCTACTGTTTGGACGAAATGACGGTTCACCTGACACCAGCGCAGCTCTCGGCTTTGAAGATTCGGATGCGAGCGGCTTACCTCCCTGCTTATGCTTCTGAGATCCTCAGAGGCCCAGCCGAGTACGGATACAAGTTTCTGCTCGGACGACATCACCTGGAATGGGGTGACACCATCCTCAATAGTCCGCGAGTGTTAGCACTCGCTGCTCGTGACCACGGGAAGAGTCACTTCTTCTGTCTTGGATACCCACTCTGGATGGCTCAAGTTCGGGCTCCTGGGCGGATTGGCTACATATTCAGCGCGACTGACCAACAGGCTATCGAGCACCTTGATAAGATTCGGAAAGAGGTTCTTGGAGGGGGAGAACATGGAGGAGCAAATCCTGCTTTAGCCGATCTCCTACCGCTCAGAAAGGACGCTGCAAGGACACTCCGGTTTGCCAATGGCTCTGAGATTCGGGCTCGAGGATTCGGGGCTCGAGTTCGAGGTGGTCATCCTTTTTGGATTGTTTGCGACGACATTCTCAACGACGACCATATTTGGTCTGAAACGGTGCGCGAGAAGGGAGTCGACTACTACCTGTCGGCGATTGAGCCGATGTGTGTCCCTGGGGGGCAGATCGTTGTCGTTGGAACTCCATTCCACGCTCAGGACTTGTACAGAGTTCTTCGGGACGGAGGCGTCTATAATGTGATGCACCATCCGGCAGTCGACCCGGTCAAAGGAGAACCCTTATGGCCTGAGAGATATGACGCCGAGGCTTTGAGCGTTCGTAAGAGAGTGCTCGGGTCTTCAATGCGCTGGGCGAGAGAGTATCTCTGCCAGCCAATCACTGATGAAGCCTCCTTGTTCCCTTCACACCTGTTCGAGCAGCCCGGAATCAAGCAGCCTTATGAGCTTGGAATGGAGGCAAAGTATTGGCAGGGTCAGGGGTTTCAAACGTATATGGGCGTTGACCTCGCATTGTCGGCTAACTCCGGGGCAGACTATTTCTGCGCTTTTGTCATCGCAATTGAACCAGGAACTCAGGATAGATGGATTGTAGACATCGTTCGCAAGAAGGGGATGGGCTACCAGCAGCAGGTGGACACGATTGTCGGATTGTCGCAGAGGTACGATTGCAACTTTGTATTTTGCGAAGCCAACCAATATCAGCGCGTGATCTCCGATATGGTGGTTCGTCAGTCGGATGTTCCAATCAAAGCTTTCTACACGACTGGTCGAGCTAAGAAACAGGCAACTACTGAGCGTAGAGGGATGAGCGGGACGTACTCTTCCAATAAGAATGCGCTAGATCGGGGAGTGCCTGGACTCAGGATGCTTCTCGAGAACGGTAAGCTGAAGATTCCGTGGGAGGAGTCTTCCCAGGAGAGGGTCGAGGTTTGGGTCCGCGAGATGCAAGCCTTCGGCTTTCAGAATGGAAAGCTCCAAGGAGTCGGATCTCACGACGATACGGTTATGGCTCTCTGGATGGCTGATAGGGCAGCGCACGTCGGAGGGTCAGTGTCGATGGATTTTGGATCGGACACCGCTGGAACTGGCCCGGACTGGCTGGGTCAAAAGCCGACCTCTGGCGAGGAAGAGGCTGTTGACTGGTTTGGAGGGGGAATCTCGGCGGACCTGTCCCCTAGTAATCCGATGGCGCTGTATGAGCGTAGCAAATCTGGAGACTGGAACTGATGGCTTATGGTGAAGAATTTGGGAATCGGCTTTCTAGCGAGTACATAAAAGACCGAGCGGCTCAGATGCGTGAGTCTGCGAGGGAGATCCGACAGTTAGAGGTCTATTCTCCTCCTCCACACGGACCAGCGGAGCAGAGTTACGTCTCGGCTAAGGATGCATCGACATCGCTGGGTCTTTATGGGGACAATGAGAAGATCGCGACTTCTCTGATTACTTCTCTGGTTGACGGCAAGTCGATGATGGAGGTTGCGAAAGAGGCACGAGGGGCTGGCTTCGAGCAGAGACTTATTGGAGAGCTTCTACGAAGAGGCACTCGGATGCGGATCGAAGCCCAAGCTACCCAGAGGCCAGTTATGACTCCTCGATTCAATAAGTCGTTAGACGACGACCAGTTGATAAAGGCTAATCGGCGGCAGCGGAGAAAGGCCGCGAAAAAGGCGGGAGCAGGAGCAGGAGCAGGCGGAGGTAACAAGCCACCTTCAGGATTCTCTCCGGTCCCGAAGAGTTCAAAGGGAGGCTATCGCAAAATGGAAGGTCACGGGTACACTTACTGGTATCCGGGGCAGGGGCTGTCCCATGAGCCACACGCTGAGGACCACGGTGACGTTCACCATACTCACGCCAAAGACCTACAGGGGAGAGCGGATCAGGCCAAAGCGAAGCTGAAGCCCTCTCCAGAAGTTCATAAGAAGTACATGGAGATGAAGGAGCGGGCTCGTGAGTCTGGTATCGAGATCACGGGTAAGCACCCTCATGGTGGGACGACAATCGAAGAGATGGATAAGATCGAGAAGGATCTTGAGCATCACATCGCGACTAAGAAAGCCAAGGCTGAGACACTCCAGAGCGCTCAAATACAGGACGGCGAGTTGTCTGAAGAGGAGGAATTAGCCGACTTCTCGGCTCAGCTCGATGAGATGGAGAATATCCTTAATGACGTAGACACTTCTGGGCTCTCAAAGGAGGATACTGCGAAGTTTGAAGGGTTCTCTAAGCAGATTCTCGATTTGCGGTCTCAGATTGAGGAGGCTCAGAAGGCTCAGAAGAAGGGCAAGAAGGGCACTTCTTCGGACGAAGGCGAGGAGAGAGAGGATTTAACACCCAGAGAGCGTATTAAGAACGCTCTCTGGGCGCTCAGGCACATCGTTATCGCTATGACCATCGGAACTCTCACTGGAGGCGCTCAGGGGGGACTAAGGGGGCTCCAGGTTGGGTCCAAAAAGGCTATGACCGAAACGGCGCAGCTAAAAGAGCTTGGGAAGGCTGTGAAAGAGGCCAAGACTGCGAAGGAGAAGGCTAAAGTCGATGAAGCTGAAGCGACAGTGGATAAAGACGAGGCTAAGACCGATAAAGATAAGGCGAAGGTGGCTGAGGCTAAGGCGAAGGTGGCGAAGCCGAAGGCTAAAAAGAGCCTCTACCTCGACCTTTCAACTGATCGCTTAGTGCTTACCAAGGGCGGAGAGGGCTCCAGAGGCGGCAAGATTATTGGCCACACTTCAAGCGGGAAGCCAGTTTATGCCAGTTCTGGCGGAAAGCCGAGCGGTCATACGGGCTTTACTGCGAAGGACCACGCCGAGGCTGCTGAACACCATCGAGATAGCGCTGAACAGCTTAGGAGAATGGCGAGCGGGGGGTCAGCCCGGTCTGCGATATCTCGGAGGAGGGAGCTTCGAGAGAGAGCCAAACACCACGCTGAGGTTTCCGCTCACCACGAAGCCGCATCTAAAAAGGTAAAGCCTCCCGAGCCTAAAAAGGCAAAGCACTTAAAGTCTCCAGGGATGACCACCTCTCAGGCTGTGGCGTTGACACACGATGCTGGTCACGGGGGGAAATGGGGTTCTATCGCGGCGAAGAAGAGAGAGACTGGTGATTGGGGTTCTGCCATTCACCATGTTCTTGGGGAGTCTGGGAAGAAGCTGGTGGAGAAGCATAATGAGACAGTGTCCAAGGCTGGCTGGGCATCGATTCCAGGCGGGAAGAAGGGCGGACAGCGGAGAAGGGCTAGGAATGGAAAGTGGGAATACCGATACGGTGTCTCAAAAAGAGATAAGGACCACGAGGCTTCCGTAGAAGCTTGGAGGTCGGGGAAGAACCCATCTAACGAAGAGGTGTTTCTTCTTTTGAACAAAAAGAGGAGGCGGGAGATATATGAGGCGGCTGCGATGGAAATTCAGCCTCAGTCGGTAGCTCGCCGGTTAGCTCATGCCTTTGCGGACGAAAAGAAGGAGTGGCAGGATGCCGCAAGGGGAGCGAGGCATTTCTTCTCTAAGCCACCACCTCCGACTTCTCGAGAGAAACAGGCGATGTTCAAAGTGTCTTTGAACTCACTTGTCGGAATACTGGCGGCTCCAATGGGGCCACTCGCAGTCGTGTCAACGCTGGCTGGGAACTTTGCTCTTCACGTCGTTTCAAAGGCTGTCATCAGTGTTATTCGGACCACGCTTGACCCGACTGACAAGCTCCTGATCCTAAATGACGCTTTGGAGATATTAAGCTACTTCAAAAGCGAAGAGATGAGCGATAAAAAGTACCTGGAAGCCTTTGTCGCTCTCGTCGGGAAGCGAGTTCAGGAGATCTTACGAAACGACGAACTGACGGCTGCTGAGCTGAAAGCCATTGTCCAGGGATCCTCTCCTCCGACTTTAAAGAAGTCAATGGTTAAGGGCGGCGGTCCCTTCATCGGTCCACGCGGAGGGAAGTGGGCAGACGCGAAGCACACGATTCCTTATAAGGAAGGGGGCACGCAAGACAAGCCTCGCTTGCGCGAGTTCACAGACGAG